>Ga0075773_104_pt1 | contig 31970 bp, 30 predicted proteins | sample RifGroC1_FD_67866 | JGI IMG/M metagenome (GOLD analysis project Ga0075773, IMG submission 67866) | Microgenomates bacterium GW2011_GWC1_41_8
CGGATCAATACCTAATTCTTTTGCCAGAACCAAAAGACTACCTTCCGTCTGTTCGCCCAATATGGTATATCCCTCTTGAGGTGCATAAGATATATGAGCGTCATTGCAAATAATTCCGCACCGAATAAGTTCATGCACCGTTGCATTCTTAACAATCTTCCCCAGTTCAGCTAAATGGTATGTTTTTTCATTCGCCCAAACAGTAACTACCCGCATTTTATTTTCAGTGAGTGTGCCTGTTTTATCCGTCGCGATCACCGTTGTATTACCCAGTGCTTCTATAGCGCCGAGTTTCCTTAAAATAGCCTTTTGTTTTGCCATTCTTTGCAAACCTACTGCGAGTGTGATGGTAATGACAGCAGGCAGACCTTCCGGAACGGCCGCAACTAACAAGCTGATGCTCGTTAAGAGCATTTCGACGAACTCCAGATGTTGCAGAAGACCTACGACAAACAAGGTCGCGGTCATCATAAGAGCGGCGACGCTCACTTGTATACCCAGACGGGTAATTTTGTGGGTGAGCGGCGAATCTGCTTTATCGATGTTTGATAGAGATTTCGCCAAACTACCAAAATTTGTCTTTGATCCCGTTTTTGTGATTTCAACGGTTGCACGGCCAGCCGAAACAATAGTACCCATAAAAACCAGATTTGAATCACTTGCTTTTTCAGATTTAGAAACGGGGAGTGATTCACCAGTCAGTGCAGCCTCGTTAACTTCAAAGCGAAGCGACCCGAGAATTTTTGCATCTGCCGGAATCTTATCTCCTTCTCCCAGGTGAACGATATCTCCCGGTACCAGAAACCTGCTGTCGACGAGTTGTTCTTCTCCATTTCGAATTACGCGAACATTTGTCGTTGTTAATTTTTTTAACGATGCGATTGCATTTTCAGCCTTAAATTCCTGAACAAACCCGAGCACTATATTAATCAGTAAAATTAAAATGATGATGCCCGCATCGAGTACCTCTCCTACTCCGAGGGATATACCCGCTGCTATAAACAGAAGGACTACTAAAAAATTCTTAAATTGGTGAAAAAATATTTGGGAGGCCGTTATCCGATTTTGATCTTTTAGTTCGTTAGTACCAAATTCCCGTAGCCGTTTCTCTACCTCAACAGATGACAATCCTGTCCGTTTTTCGTTCATGAATTCATTGTAACAGAGTTGTTTGATGTCGTGAACTACGTTCAGTTGCGCGTACTTGCGCTTATATGTTAGACTTAGCGCATGCGTACACTCATTGGTCTCGCTATTTTATTAGTAGTTATTTTAGGTCTGGTTTGGTATGTGCAGAGAGATTCGTCTTTTATGTCAAATTTATTTAACCGTTCTGACTCCGGTGAATCGACTGAAGAAGGAAAAGGGCAAGATCAACAAACCGGTGAAGAATCTCCCGATTCAGCAGGAACTACTCCTGAAACTATGTTAACGTGCACACCAGAGCTTTTCGCCATGGATTGCGCTGCAGCCCAAGATCCAGTATGCAGCGTTGATACCGTAATTCGTGCAGATGGGTCAGAATCTACCAGTAGAACTGAATATATAAGTGCGTGTCACTATTGTAAATTCTTTGGGCCGGATAACGTGATGGATTTTGGAGATGAAAAAGTAAGAACACAAGGTTATACGGTCGGTACTTGTACAGCTTCCCCGGCAACTTCAGATCAAAAAGGCGGAAACTAATTAGCCGCTCGTACAACTTCAACTATCTCTTTTAAAACAATTTCCCGTATAAAATTGACGATAGTATTTTCTGAATGGTCAGGCTCGTGAACGGATATGGTAAAAGATACGGGATCACCAACGGTGGTGTTATTCCGTTGGACCGCAACTGAAAATAAAACAGATCCTGCTTGTGAGGGAGTAGTGATCGGTAGTTTGATAATAGCAGTTTGAAATGGCTTCAGTGTAGGAATAGGAAGCGTTCCTATTGGTTTATGAGCTTCATCATAGACGATCAAGCTCGTATCGGCACTATGCCAAATAGTTTGTCCCGTATTGTGAACTCTGATCGGTACAAAAAATTGTGAGTCGGTAACGAGGGATGTTATTACATGAACCATTTGCACCGACGCAACGTCAACTTGGATAGGTAATCCAGATTGTTTACCGAGACTTATCACCTTGCTAAACTGAGGATAAAATTCTGTTGAGCCCGGTTTTTTCCAGGAAAAGTTATCAAATGGCTCTGCCTGGTAGTTGAGGAGAAATGGACTGACCATGACTATTTGCGGGTCGTCCCAAACATCGGTATATGCTATTTGAAATAATTGTGCTACTTCTTCTGCCGGCTTATAGGAGGTATTTTCAGTGGTGCCCTCACGATGTGCCCATCCCGTTTCCGTTATAAAAACCGGAATATTTTGCGGCAATCCATAGGCAGCAAGATACTGTAATTCCCACACATATCCTTGAATCGATTGTCTGCCAGAGGCAGTTATACTTCCTGAAAAATGCGGGTTGGGATACGAATGTGATGTCCATCCATCAAATAAGGTGAAAATATCAGGATCAGATTCATACATCATACGATAATATATTTCTACACTCAGCGAATCGTCGGTATTTCCCGCCGCCTGATCAAATCCTGCAGGTAAGATAAAGAAATCCTCAGAGGTTTGCTTTAATGTATTTCTGAAATGACGGGCGATTTTCGTATAGCCGGCGGGATCAATAGTCCCTTCCCATTCATGTGCATGATTGGGTTCGTTAAATAGTATGATGTACCGGTTTTTAACCACCCAATTTAATTTATTCAAAAAATGAGCCCACTCTTCTGCGTCCTGCTCGGTCGGTACTTCCCAACCATCAGCCGTTCCTCTGGTTGCCAGACGTACAACAGGTATCAGTTTTAGCTCGCGCATACGGTCAAATACTTTTTGCCACCGTCCGGCATCCCGTTCATCTTCACGGATAACGATGGTCACATATCCCCACTCCCCCCCTGAACTATTGACGAGTTTGGCAGCGTCATCGAGATCATTTTCGTCCACAATATGCACACCAAATTTGTTGTTTGGTGTAGAAAGAGGATCGACGATAGCATTGACCGGCCGTATCTGAGATAAAAACACACTTGCTACCAATAACATTGATAAAATATGTTTCATTATGAATAGTATATCAAACGTAGTGGCCCGCCTTGGCGGGCCGGGTCCACCTTGGTGGACCACTACATTTACTTAAAATGGGGAAACTGAAATGCAGAAGGGCACACGTTGTTCAAAAAGCACTCATCACACTTCGGTTTCTTCGCCTCACAAATTGCTCGTCCATGATCAATTAATCTGTAGGTTAGGCCAAACCATTCCTCTTTTGGAAACAGCTGCATTAAATCTTTCTCTATTTTTACAGGATCTTTTTGATCTGAAAAACCGAGCCGTTGCGACAACCGTATGACGTGTGTGTCTACTGCAATTCCTTCAACAATCTGATGTGTATTCCCCAATACCACGTTTGCCGTTTTTCGCGCAACCCCGGGAATAGTTAGCATTTCTTCCATTGTCTTTGGAATCTTACCGTTAAATTTCTCTTGTATCAGTTTTGCCGCGGCGATAATATTTTTTGCCTTATTTCTGTAAAAGCCCGTAGATTTGATATCTTGTTCAAACTCTTCTTGTTTGACATGGGAATAATCAGAAGTGGTTTTATATTTGGCAAACAATGTTTGTGTTACAATATTTACTCGTTTATCGGTGCACTGTGCTGATAAAATAACAGAGACTAATAATTCCCAGGGGTTTGAGTAATTTAGAACAATTTTTGCGTTGGGATAGTGTTTTTTAAGAAGAGAAAGAATGCTGTCAGCTTTTTCTTGAGAGATGGTTGTCGACATGGTGTCATTCTAACATTCCCCTCCTTACTTTTCTACGGTATATATGAGATGGAGTGTTCCTTTCTTATTAAGCTTTTTTACAGAAGTCAAAATGAGGCGAGTGGTTATTGAGCCGGTAGCTACGATACTTGTTCCCGTTCCAAAAACATACGGTTCAATGGTGAGATGGATTTCATCTACCAGATTGTCTCGTAAAAATAACGAATTGACAACCGATCCACCCACGAGAAGCATTTGTTGATATCCTTTCTTTTTCATCCGGGAAGTAAGTCGTCGTGGTGATTCGTCAGTAAATTCCAACATTCCGGGCATTTCTTCAGGTGCATATTTTCTCGGTTCTTTCGTGAGTATAATTCTTCTTTTTTCAGGAGTATGTGTTATTAGCTTGTGGGCAGCTTCATATGTTTTTCTACCCATAACCATAAGATTGTTACGTTCGATGTGTGAAAAGAACAGCTTTTTGTCTTCAGGGGAAGTCCAGGTGTATATGTAAGGATCATTTCCTCGGGTAATTTTCCCGTTCAGTGAGGAAACCATCACCATGATTACTTTCATACTATTGTTCTTTTTTTAACCAGTTGACGCCAAAATATACGAGTGGCGTTTCGATGACGGACATCAACGATTTTAACGTCCAATAGGGAACAATAAGACTTGATAGAAATAGTATATTATTTCCAATTCCCCGTTCAAGGCTGTAGAAAGCCAGTGTCATAAAAAGTGTCGTATCAACAAACTGTGAAATAATATTTGATGCGTTGTTTCTCAGCCAGAGTGCTTTTTTCCCGAGGCGCTTTCTCAAACGCACAAAAATAATAACATCTAAAAATTCAGCAACGGTAAAGGCGGTTAAACTAGCTGCTGCGATGCGTGCCGACAACCCAAATATAGTATCATAAGCTTGTTCTGACTGAGTAAATCGTGTAGAAGGCGGAAGACTCGTTGTCAGAAGTGAGAAAAGCAGAATAAGAAAGATGACGACCAGACCTGAGCGTATAATGCTTCTTGTTCTTTCTCTGCCGTATACTTCAGTGACGACATCATTGATTGTAAAAATAAGAGGCAGTACGAAGATGGCTACGCTTGCATTCAGTTGGTATCCGAAGATGTTAGCAACGGGAAATGTTTTTCCTCCCATGAGTTCTGAAACGGCTATACAAAAAATGTAGACGGAAACCAGGAGATCAAATTTATTAATGCGGAGCATGGAATTGATTGTACCATACGTCTGTTATACTAATACCATGATTGTAAATGCAATAAAAACTCACAAGATTACCAATAAAGATACTTCTATTACTGCAATACTGGATCGCTATCTGAAGGATTTTCCGGATAAATCTGTTCTCGGGATTGCGGCAAAAATCGTGAGTATATGTGAGGGACGATTTATAGCATTAGATAAAGCAGATAAGGACGAACTTATTAAACAGGAATCGCAATGGTACACTGAAAGGACGTTTAGTCCATTGCTCATCAGCTATGCGATTACAAACAATGTGCTTGTTGCAACTGCAGGAATTGATGAGTCAAATGCATTTGGGAACTATATTCTTCTTCCTGAAAATCCACAAAAGAGCGCAAATGAAATTCGTGAATACTTGGTTAAACGGTTCGACATTAAGTATGCAGGTGTTGTCATTGTTGATGGACATACGATGCCGTTTCGTTGGGGGGTCATGGGCCAAAGCATTGCGTATAGCGGTTTTGAGGCGATCAAATGGAATAAGGGAAAGAAAGATTTGTTTGATCGTGAAATTAAAATATCCAATCAGAGTATTGTTGAAGAACTTGCGGCGACCACATCGTTAGTTATGGGAGAAGCGGCGGAGCAGACTCCCCTTTCAGTCATTACCGATGTTCCATTTGTAACATTTCAAGACAGGAATCCATCTAAAAAAGAACTGGAGGAGATTAAAATTACTCCCGAAGAAGACATGTACTGGCCTCTTCTGAAAAATGGCCCATGGAAAAAGGGAAAGAAAAAATAACCGTTCCTACTTTATAAACTGAATAGTCAGCGGGTACTGATACTGTTTCCCATCCCGAGCTGCCAACGCAGCTTTAACCGTAAATATTACGTCTAATATTACTAATGCGGGAAATAGAAAAAAGCCGATTACGATAATCATCAATAGAGCAGAAATGGCTGCATAAATCGTCATACTGATTTGAAAATTCGTCGCCTGCTTTCCGTGAGATTCTATGTCGGGCATTTCATTCTTCTTTACCTGCCATATAATCAAGGGAAGTGCAATATTCCCAAACGGGATTATGAGTCCAAGTAACGTTGAAAGATGGACAAACATTGCCCATGTATTCTGATCATTTTGAGAAGCTGTCATGCGTAATCACCACCGTATTTATATATCATCTATTTGTGCCGGGAAGAGGACTTGAACCTCCACGTCTTGCGACACACGCACCTCAAGCGTGCCTGTCTACCAATTTCAGCATCCCGGCGTATTTGAAATTATCAAATTTCAAATTTCAATTATCAGACGATTTAGGAGCCTTTTTTGCAATTGAATTAAAAATCATGGTTAACTCAAAAGCTTCCTGAGTAAGTTCTTCCAGTTCCTTTATAGTCTCTCTGTCATTGAGCACTGGCTCACATAATCGTAACCATAATCTACTCTCTTTTGCTTCTTTTCTGCAGATTTTAATTCTATGCCAAAAATCATTTCTGCTTATAGCTTCGCAAGCTTCGATGTAATTTGCTGCTTGTGATCCAGATGCTCTTATTAACTGCTTACTATATTCTATATTTGACAATGTCTTTGGCAACTTTTTCACAAATTCTCTACAACTTTTAGCAAACTCAAATGTTCTATCTTCCAAATCATACTTTATCGGTTTAGTACGATTTTCCATGATGCAGTCAATGTTGTTTGAAAATTGTAATTTGCCTTGAAACTTTGTATTTTTGTAGTATATCACGTTCTAGAAATACGATAGACGGTGGGGTGGACCAAAAAGTGAGCGGGATTATCTTCCATAATGTATCGTTGAAACTCACGATATACTTCAATCCTCTCCTCTTTCAATTGAAGTGTGCGGCCTTCTTCCAAAAGTTTGTCAATTTTTTGATTATTATAGTGAGTGATATTGGTTTGCTCCTGCGTAGAATGCCATAGTTGATACTGGTCAGGGTCGGATGGAATTTCCTGTACACCTAACAGTACTTCATAGTCAGGCGGAAAGAATCGTACAACTTGTACGTTTACTTCAACACCCAACTCACGCCATGCTGCTGCAATTGTTTCTGCCTGCAATAAATATTCCGGAAAAACAGAAAGCGTGATACTCGGGCTTTCTACTTCTGATTTTTCCAGCATCTCCTGGGCCTTTTCGGGGTTAGGTGTATATTGTTTTGCATTTTCATTGTACGCCCAGGATGTAGATGGAATAACGGAACGAGAGGGCGTTCCTGAAAGATCAGGAGTCGCATAGGAAAGAGCTTGGCGAAATTCTTTAGATCCTAACAGTTCATGTTGATGATTGTAAAAAAGGGCTAATATGGTATTGGGAGCATCTGTTTGTGTTATCGAAACATTTCCTTCAGTCGCAAGTTCAGTTTTTGAAGGAAGACCTTCAATATAATCTATTTCCCCCAATTTAAAAGCCAAAACCGCCGCTTCTATAGAGGGATAAAAACGGAATTCTATCAGTTCCGTCGTGTAGGTGGTGGGGATATCGAGGTGTTGATCATCTGCTCGCCGAAGCAATAACGATTCGACCGCTTCCCCTTCAACGTCAAGTCGTACAACTTCATAGGGACCGATGCCGACGAGACCGGGTTTAAACAACGGTCGAGAAAGAAGCGTTGGCAACGGAGAAAACGGCTCTTCCAGCTCCATTTTTAATGTATACCGATCAGCGGGTGCAATCGTAACATCTCGGAAATTATAATTTACATCATGGGCCGTCAGCTCCTCTCCATCATGCCACCGGACACCTTGGTTCAAATAGAAAAAATAACGCGTTCCTTCTTTACTTACTTCCCATTTTGAGGCAACAAGCGGTACAGCCTCGCCATTCTCGGTGATGGTGGTAAATCCCGCACTTATATAGTTCTGAATGGGTAAAGGAAGTTCTGTCGGACGATAACTGCCGACAATACCCACGACGGTTCTTTCAGGGAACACATTTGCTTTCAAATAGGGGTATAGTTTCCAGAATCCAACCGCAAAAAGTGCACCGGCAACGGCCGCGATAATAACAGGAGTTTTATATCGCTTTATAAATGATTTAATCAGCCATGTGCTGATGAGAAAAGTACGTTGTACACTCATGATAACATCTATGCGTTAGGGCATTATACAAGAAGGTTCGCAACTGACGTGATGAGAAAGAGGGCAGCAAGCCCGATGGTTAACTGAAATACAAATTTTTCCACACCACGTCGTTCGTGAAAAGCACCGGATGAGGCTCCAAACGCACTCCCCAATCCTCCACCTTTTCCTTGTATTGCTATGAGAAAAATAAGGATTATAGATATGATGATTTGAATGATGATGAGAGTTGTGTTCATTGTTCTGCCAACCACTTAACCAGGGTAGTAATGATCCCAATTATAAATCCGCTTACCAAGTAAGTCCCTATTATACCAAATGAAATCTCCGGTATATGGTAGCCATTATAGTCAAATCCAGAAGATGTCCAAGGAGAGACCGTAATCCCCGAAAGAAAGTAGGAGACGCCATACAATATAAGTGCATTGATGACAATAGTAAATAAACCGAATGTTGCTATATTAAGGGGCATAAATATGATTTTAAGTAGCGGTTTAACAAACCAGTTTGCGAGCACCAAAGCACTGGTAATTACCGAGAACGTTATCAAATCTTTTGTAATTGCAAAACCGGGTACTATCCAAGAAGTTAGAAACAATCCAGCTGCTGTTGTGATAAATGAGCGAAGAATCGTTTTCATTGTAATGGTCATTGCAAACGAAAGAATAGAGCGAAGCAATCTTATTCAAGATTGGGATTGCTTCTCCCGCATTCTGCGGGATCGCAATGACTATCTCTACTATACCATTCCTTGAGCCCTGAGTTTACGGTGGTAGGTGTTTGCAAATCGATGTGCTTCATTTCTGATGCGCTGTACCAGGTGGAGTGCTTTCGATGACTCAGGTAAGCGAATTGTTTTAAAGGTATCGTTTTGTTGAGGAACTAAAATTTCTTCTAGCCGTTTCGCAAGCCCAATGAGGGGAATTGAGATATTTGTCAGGTGCATGGCATGGCGGGCGGCATTAATTTGTCCCTTACCCCCATCAACCATGATCAAATCAGGATACGGCCAATCTTCATGGGCAAGTCTTCTCAGCAGCATTTCATGCATCATAAACGTATCGTCCGGTGTATTTTTTAATCGGATTTTAAATCTCCGATAATATGACTTTTCCGGCTCCCCATCAATAAACGTAACCATGCTTCCTGTCGCATGTGTTCCTTGTATATTACTGATATCAAATCCCTCAATATGAGATAGAGATGTTTGACCCAGTACCGAAGCCAGTTCGCTCAATTCCTCTTGTCTCATGTCGTCATAAAGATTCGGGTTTTTCATATATTCCCTTACGGGTGTTCTCATTTGGCGGAGATATTCAATTTTATCAAGTTGGTGTTTAACCTGTGCTGCTTGTTCAAATTCGCTGTTATTGGAATACTGTTTCATATATTTTTGAAGTTGACGCACGACTGATGGTGCCTTTCCTTCGAGCACCTTGCGGATCATGAATATATTATTACGATATCGTTTAAGCCCTTCTTGATAGTCGGAACCGATACGAGATGCAATATCGTTCGGACAAGGGTCGCACAGCCCAATGTGTGAATAAAAACAGGGCCGTTTACCAATACGTTTTTCACTGCAATACGGAAAAATTTCACGCAAGAATTTTAGCGTTTGTCGTACGGTCGTTGCTGAAGGGAATGGACCAAAGTAAACTGATTTTTTATCATCTTCACGACGAACGGTCTGTATTTTCGGAAACTCCTCAGGGGTAATTTTTATGTAGAGAGGATGCTTGTCATCACGCCAGGTAATATTGTATTTTGGTTGTAAGCTATTAATCAATTTTGCTTCAAGAAGAAGTGCATCAAATTCACTTTCTGTTTTAACTGTTTTGATGGTTTTTATTTGTTTTACCAACTGTTGTGTTTTAGGTGATAGAAGATTCTTTTGAAAGTAGCTTTTTACACGGTTTTTTAGATTGATTGCTTTACCGACATACAAAATTTCCCCTTCATTGTTGAGGAACTGATAGATTCCGGGAGTTACTGGAATATTGGTTAGATTCATGAGATCGCCACTCCCGCATTCTGCGGGATCGCGATGACGCTATGTTCGATTGTATCTTTTATTAAACACAAAGAATAGTATAGCAGTTACTAACAGACCAATTAGTACACCAATTATCAGCAACGTACTGCTTATAGGAGAATCAATGACTTTTGTTTCAGGTATAGAGGTTGGTAGTTCTCCGAACATCATAACAATTGATTCTTCACTGTGCTCACTTATCGTCCACTTTCCTGGTTCACTGGATGTAGGAGAAACATAGGATGGAGGTCCCCAGATTTCAGGTGTTGTTATCGACGTGTTATATGAAACGACGTGTTCATCTGCGGTAAATGGCGGGATAACAATCTGCCAATTTCCACTCTCCTGCTTTGCGAGTATTCCCGTGTTAAATGATAAGTTGATATTTGATTTTTGATCTACTCCCACATTCTGATCAGGCAATGAAATACGCGCCATTTTTCTTCCGCCTTCTTGTACCGTTTTCATCTCAAGTTGGCCATTTTCATCAAAAGCAACGATATTTGATGCATCATTAGGAACATCAACAAGATATACCGATGGATAGGTATTGGTGTTGAGATTGGTGAGCGTTATGCGCTTTGTCACCAGCGCATTCCCATGTTCGTCAAAAACATACGATACATCGAATGAGAGAGAGAAATCAGTCTGTGCTGTAACTATGACAGGGAGCAAGACAGCTAGTGATACTAAGAATAATAATAGTTTCCTAAACATAAAATGCATATTGTTAATGTCATTGCGAGGATCCCGCCATCGGCGGGAGACGCGGCAATCTTGAGATTGCTTCTTCCACATTCTGCGGGATCGCAATGACGCTATAATATTTCTTTTAAGAGTTGTCCCGTATAAGATTCTTTAACCTTTGCAACTTCTTCCGGTGTTCCTTGGGCAACTACTTCTCCACCGAGATCGCCACCTTCGGGTCCGAGATCAATAATATAATCGGCATTCTTAATAATTTCAAGATTGTGTTCTATGACTAATACCGTATTACCCACTTCCACCAGTTGCTGCAGTACATGGAGTAATTTGACCAAGTCTGCAAAATGAAGACCGGTCGTCGGCTCATCCAATATGTAAAGATTGTCGCTGGATCCTCTTTTGGAAAGTTCAGAAGCAAGTTTCACACGCTGTGCTTCTCCTCCTGAAAGCGTCGGCGCCGGCTGACCCAGTTTAATATAATCGAGACCAACTTCGTTTAATGTTTCCAGTTTATTTGACAGCCCGGGAATATTTTTGAAAAAGTCATATGCCTCGACGACGGTCATATCGAGTACTTCTGCAATATTTTTTCCTTTAAATTTAATTTCAAGCGTTGCTGTGTTGTAACGTGTTCCGTTACAAACCTCACATTTTACCCATACGGGCGGTAGAAATTGCATCTCTATTTTCTCTTCTCCTTGACCTTCGCAATTCTCACATCGGCCGCCTTTTACATTAAATGAAAATCTTCCCGGCGTATATCCTTGCGCTTTTGCCTCTTTCATTTCGGCGAATAAACTGCGCATATAGGTAAATGCGCCAACGTATGTGGCAGGATTACTCCGGGGCGTCTTGCCGATTGGCGACTGATCAATCAGATGAACCGATTTAATATACTCCACACCTTCAAGCGCTCGATATATCCCCGCGCTATCGCGGTAGTATGGGTTAAAATGATTTTTTAATGCTTTATAGAGCGTTTCCACTATTAAAGTAGACTTACCGCTTCCTGAAAGTCCCGTGACGCAGACGAATTTGTTCAGCGGAATGGTAACATCAATATTCTTGAGACTAAACTGGTGAGCTCCGTGCAAAATAAGTTCCTTTGATTTTTTTTCAGCGCGTGTCCGCTTCATTTTTTCATCGGTTTCAATTATTTGTTTTCCGGATAAAAACGCTCCGGTTATCGAGGCAGGATTATTTTTTATGTCTTCAACTGATCCCTGGGCAACTATTACCCCACCCCGTTTTCCGCCTTCGGGTCCAAAATCAACGATGTAATCTGCCGATTCAATCATCTCACGGTCATGTTCGACGACGAGTACGGTATTTCCTAAATCACGAAGGTGCTCCAGCGTATCAATGAGTCTCCGATTGTCCCGCTGATGCAGTCCAATAGAAGGCTCATCGAGTACATATAGCACACCCGATAATCCACTGCCGATTTGAGAGGCGAGCCTAATTCTTTGTGCCTCTCCCCCGGCAAGAGTAGTAGCCGAACGGCCCAGAGTCAAATAATCTAGCCCAACGGCGATAAGAAATTCAAGTCGTTGGATGACTTCTTTTAAGATGGGGCCGGCGATTATTTTTTCCCGATCAGACAGCATTTCTTTTTTCTGAAGATTCTCAAAGAATGCATGTGTGTCCCGTACCGACAGATCATTAATATCTGATATGGATTTTTTTTGAATCGTTACTGTACGTGCTTCTTTACTCAACCGCGTCCCCGCGCAAACATTACATACTTCCGACTGCATGTATTTTTCAATTTCATTGCGAACATAATCCGATCCCGATTCGCTGAGTTTTCTTTGCAATTCCGTGACAATACCGGTAAACGGTTCGGTTATGTGAGTAATATCACCAAACCGGTTGGTTCCCTCTACTTCGTATAGTTTATTTCCCGTTCCGTTTAAAATAATGTTGCGTTGTTCCGGCGTATAGTGTTTGATTTGAGAGCGTGGATCAACGCCGTTTTCTTGCACCGCGGTGATAATTAATCGGGAGTACCACGTATCGTTGACGAACTGTTTAGAAAAAGGCAGGATGCCGCCTTCCGTGATTGAAAGATTGGGATTTAACACGCGATCGGGATTAATCTTCAAAAGTGTTCCTAAGCCCTTACATTCCGGGCAGGCGCCATGAGGTGAATTGAATGAAAATATGCGCGGTTCAATTTCTGAAAATGAAATGTTGCAGTGCGGACAGGCAAGTTTTTCTGAAAATAAATGATCGACCATTTCCTTTGGCCGTTCTGGAAATTCAAAACCACTGTCGTTTATCTGAGAAAGAATTACGAGACCATCCGAAAGATCGAGTGCCTGCTCTACTGCCGAGCGGATACGTGAAATAAAATTTGCCCGCGATACTTCGTCTTTCATCATTTTTTTTGTAACACTAAAGCGATCAATAATTACATCGACCGAATGCCGGTTTGTCTTAATCAGCACAATATCATGATTAAGGTTAATGATATTTTTATCGATACGTGCCGATTGATATCCTTTTTGTTTCAAATTATCCAGAAGACCTGAAAATTCTCCTTTACGATCGCGAACGACCGGTGCAAATATAAAAAAGCGAATTGGTTTTGATCCTGATTGATCAACTAATTCATCAACCATATTTTTAAGCGTTTCCGTAATCTGCTCCTTATCCATGCGGGAGACTTCGCGTCCACAGTTTGGACAATGGGGATGACCAATTCTCGCAAACAGAAGCCGTAGGTAGTCGTAGATTTCAGTGACGGTCCCGACGGTTGATCGCGGATTATGTGATGTAGATTTTTGATCAATTGAAATAGCCGGAGATAATCCTTCAATGCTGTCGATATCCGGCTTTCCCATGATACCCAAAAATTGTCGCGCATAGGCAGAAAGTGATTCTACATACCGCCGTTGCCCTTCTGCATAAATCGTATCGAATGCCAATGTAGATTTTCCACTACCCGATACTCCCGTGAAAACAATGAGTTTATTTTTCGGAAGTTCAACGTTTATATTCTTAAGATTATGGTCTCGGGCACCCCTGACAATTAGCTTATCATTCATATTTATTGTGATCCTTCTCCCGCCGATGGCGGGATCAGGACTTCGCGAGCGCTTTCACTCGCTCGATTTGGTCTGAAGAGTATACTATAGAATGTTCAATTAAACAAATACCTATGAGCCCAGAGAAAAATGAAACAAGTGCCGGATCGGGATGTTTAGAGATATCAGCTACTGCGATTGCCGGACTACTATTTTTGAATGGATTGTTGCAAACTGAATACGGCGGGCCACTAGACGTTATGGTTGTTCGCATGATGGGTGATGTTGGCCCGCATATCACTGCAGCCGCGCAAAGTGGATTTGAAGCGATCGGAATGGATAGTGAGAACATGTATAAATCTGTACAAATCGTCGGACAACTTGCCTCGCTTGGTGTTTTAGGATTATCCTTTTTTGCTAGGAGAAGAAACCTAAGTGAATAAGAATTTAATATCCCAGTTTATTTACTCTATCCCGTATCCGTAAACCTGCCTGTCCACTTATAACATCATAAATTTGATCTATTATGATACAATAATTAGATGGTAGAACATGAAAAACGAGTTCCTCGAAGAGACTTTTTGTCCATTACAGGGTTGGGCTTTATCTCTCTTATAGGTGCAGCTATAACCGTTGAAGGTGCAAGTCAAGCAACTGGTGTTCAAGGTCCTATTGAAGCGGTAATTCAAAGTAATGAAGGAGAAAACGAATTGTCGATAGAAGAAGGTTTTGTAGAATTTGTGAGAGCTACTTTTGAAGAAAGACCATATTCAACTGTTGATGACAGAATCAGAGGATTGGGCAAGTTGTTTGTTGGATATTTGATGACCAGATTAGGAGGTCACGGATTTTTGCATTTTTTAAGAACGCCACTTCCTGATCAGGAAGAACTTAAGTCACTATAAATTTTTTGAGATAGTTTCTTCTCTATCCCGTATCCGTGCGGCAGTTTCAAAATCCAGATTTCGTGCGGCTTCTCGCATTTCGCTTTCTAATTGTTTCACAAACTGCTTTTTCTCTTTTGGCGTCAGCGAATCGAAATTTATCGTTTCTTTTGTTTGTACTTTTCCTGTTTTATAGAGTGATTTTTCACGGTTCTTAATCAGCTTCTCACGGATAGGTTTTTTGATGGACTCGGGTGTAATGTTATGTTCAGTATTAAACTTGATCTGAACTTCTCGTCGTCTGTTTACTTCGTCAATGGCATATTTCATGGAGTCCGTCAGTCTATCGGCATACATAATGCCTCGTCCCGATTCGTGACGAGCCGCTCGCCCCATGGTCTGGACCAATGATGTTTTACTCCGCAAAAATCCCTCCTTATCGGCGTCGAGAATTGCCACCAACGATACTTCGGGAAGATCCAGTCCTTCTCGAAGCAAGTTGATTCCCACCAGAACATCATAGGTTCCTCTGCGTAAATCTTCCAAAATATCTTGCCGATCAAGAGTGTAGATATCACTGTGCAAATAAGCAATTTTCATATTTTTTCTTTCTCCTTCGTTACTTTCATATGAACTGTTCTTATTGAGATAGCGTGATAAATCTTCAGCCATTCGTTTCGTAAGTGTTGTTACCAATGTTCGTTCACCTCTTTTCACCCGAGAAATTATTTCGTCCGTTAAATCATGAATTTGTTCTTTCACCGGACGAACGTCTACTTCAGGGTCAATCAGTCCCGTCGGCCGGATGAGTTGCTCAATCACATGATTCTTTGACCGATTCAATTCCCAGTCGCTCGGTGTTGCAGAAACATACACCGTATTCGGCATCATCTTTTTAAATTCGTCAAATTGATACGGACGATTATCGAGAGCGGCGGGAAGCCTGAATCCGAAATTAATCAGTGTTTCTTTTCTCGCCTGATCACCGTTGTACATACCCCGCACCTGTGGGATGGTCATATGAGATTCATCAATAATAAGGATCCAATCATTTCCATATCTCTCATGATAATAATCAAGGAGCGTATAGGGCGGATCGCCGGGATTTCTGCCATCAAAATAGCGTGAATAATTTTCAATACCGTTCACATATCCAATCTCTTGAATCATTTCTAAATCGTAATTAACGCGTTGGGCGATCCGGTGCGCTTCCAGATGTTTCCCTTCTTTTTTAAATTTTTGTACTTGTTTTGCCATATCCTTCTGGATCTGATTGAATGTCGAAATCATATTTTTTGGATCGGCCATATAATGTTTTGCCGGATATACCACGGAAGTTTTCGTATCTCCTTCCTCTCGTTTATCACCCGTGGTTGGATCGATGTAGTACAGTTCTTTTAAAAAATTATCCTGTACCATCATGCGAAGACCATAGTCTTGATATGCTAAATAAACATCCACCGTTTCTCCGCGGACGCGAAACGATCCCCGTTTAAAATCATAATCACTTCGTTCGTACTGTAAATCCACGAGTCGATTAATGATCTGTTTTTGCTGGATCTGCATGCCCGCTGCTAATTCGAGTATGAACTTTCCATACTCTCGGGGAGAACCTATGTTGTAAATACAGGAAACAGAGGCAACAACGAGCGTATCTGATCGCGTAAGTAAATTAGTCGTTGCTGCTAAACGCAATTTATCAATTTCTTCGTTAATATCTGTTTCCTTTTCAATATAGGTATCGGTTGCCGGAATGTATGCCTCCGGCTGGTAGTAGTCGTAGTACGATACAAAATAGGAAACCGCATTTTCAGGAAAGAAATCGCGGAATTCCTGATACAGCTGTCCGGCAAGCGTTTTATTGTGAGAGATGACAAGTGTCGGCCGGTTCAAATTCTGCACGACGTGCGCCATGGTAAACGTTTTTCCACTTCCGGTAACTCCCAGAAGAACTTGATCTTTGACATTGTTGTGTATACCTTCGGTCAATTCCTCAATAGCCGTTGGCTGGTCCCCCGTTGGGATATAGTCTGAAACGAGCTTGAAATGCATGATCTATTATTGTATCATTTCACCAATACTTCTATGAAATCCCAGTACGAAAAAATAAAATCCGTTCTCGATCACGCTTCTCACCTATCTCACGTTGACAAATCGCTTCTTAAGAAATTTTTCAATCGTCTGGAACAAGGTAATCTAGTCAGAGATGAGAATCCGGATGATCACTTCAGTACCTTCTTTATTCCCTTCGTTCAGAAAACAAAACAGCTTTTTATAGGAGATCATATAAAATCAGGTGTATGGCTTACTCCCGGAGGACATATTGATAAAGGAGAAGATCCTGTAGAAACCGTTGTGCGGGAAATTAAAGAAGAACTAGATACAGAAGTTACTGATAAGAATGTTGAGTTTTTTGATATATCAATTACCGATATATCTTCTCACTACCCCTGTAAACGGCATTATGATCTTTGGTATTTATTCAGATTACCGGAATCGACTGCTTTTAATTACACAAGAGAAGAATATAAGATCGCACAATGGATGAGTGTTGGAAAAGCAATTCGCCGATTAACAAACGTTGGGCAGAAATCGGTTATTGAAAAATTGTCAAATACTTGATAGAGTGAACATATGACTAATAAACAACTTATTTCAGCAGTAGAAGAAATAGTTAAAGAGGCCAATGAGACCTTAAGATTAGAGATGAAAGAAGGTAATGAAGTTTTGAGGTCCGATATGAAAGATTCCCAGGAGACTTTAAGATCAGAGATGAAAGAAGGATTTCAATCAGTCAATCAAAAGCTGAGAAAAATTCAGAAAGATATGAATGGAGTAATTCAATTTGCTGACACGACAAGTGCCCGGCTAGAAAAACGGGTTCATAAGATAGAATCCCATCTTGGATTTTCTCATACCATTGACTAACTCGAAATTGTTTTGAGAGATTTATTCCCGAAGACGATTTTATTCATGACAAAAATATAGCCGGTGTATGCGATAAGTTGTAAACTGTCCATCTGTTTTGTTACCCCAAACATGCTCTGAATAATGCCACCGATAATCGTTGATTTCTCAGGAAGAAGAGGGTGCGTCATTTTCCAAATCTCCGGATAAAATCCCGCTTCATGAAATTCGTGGACGCCATGTGCCAATAGCCCTGCTGCAAATAAAATTAAAAGTACACTCGTTGTTCTAAATGCATAATAGACGGGAAGTTTGAGAGTTGTCGTAAAAAATAAATACGAAACAATAAGTCCTGCTACGATCCCTCCTGCAAATCCGGAAAATATTTGAGTAGGATTGGACGCAAAATAAATCGTTGATAAAAATAATACGATTTCAAATCCTTCCCTAAATACTGCGGTGAATACGAGTGTAAAAAGTGCTCTTTGACTCCCCCGATTCTGCTCAACAGTTGATTTTATTTTCCTCAGTAAATGTGTTTTATATTGGGCAAAATACTTGTGCAAAAAGAAAACGGCCCACGTGATAAATCCGGCTGAGACAATCATTAATATCCCTTCGATAATTTCTTCTGTCCTTCCGGAATAAAGTTCCTGTACTTTGATACCGGCGAGTGATCCGAGTCCAAGAAGTCCTGCACTAATAGCAACGGCAGCCACCGTAGCTACCCAGACGGTCCTGATGTTCTTTGTTTGATTAAGTTTAACAAGAATACCGAGAATGGTGGCAACAATGAGCGTTGCTTCGATAACTTCCCGCAGGGTGATAAGAAATGACGGAAGCATGAAAGATTACTATATTTGATAGGAATTTGTATGTCAAGAAGAAGGATTGGTGTGACAAGGACTTAGTGGGACGAATTACCAAGATAAAAGATTTCTCCCGGTCTAATATTTGTAGAACCTTTTTTCTGATACTCAGCCAATGTATCTATTGCGAGTAATTTAATTTGTTCAGCATCTGGACTGCCCGGTTCTAAACTAATAAGGCTCTGTAAGTATAGAATCTCGCTCGGGCTAAATGATCGCTTTCCAGAAAAAACGTCAGGAAAAGTTCCATTTGCTAAATCGCGTTCAATTGCTACTCCCATACACTCATTATACGCCAGTTTCAATTGATGATTTTTAACGTAACCACGAGATAATATCTTTCAGAGAAGTAACCCTAAAATCTGGCCTTACTTCATTTGTCTTCTTATTTGTTCCCAGGTCGAGATATACGGCATCCATACCGGCTCGTTTTGCACCGACTATGTCGGCGGTAAAATTATTTCCTATCATCAGAGATTCTTCAGGTTTTACCTGTAGTTTTTCCAGAATGTAGTGAAAAGCTTTCGGATCGGGTTTGGCTACCAGACACATATCAGGAGTTACTAAATAGTCAATGAGATGGTCAATGGTAAGAGCAATCAGTTTGTTTGTCTGCTGATAAAACGTCCCATTCGTTAAAACGCCAATTTTTATATTGTTGGCTCTGAGATATTCCAGTAAATCTAGTGAACCGTCCATTAGATTAATTCTCAGACTCAATTCTTTTGTCACATATTCTGTAAATTTATGAACTGCTCGAATAGACGGTTTTATCTTAAGCAATTCAAACAGTCGATACCAGAAGAGAATATAGGCAGTATTAACGGGTAAGTTCGAATTGAGAACCGTTTCCTCAAATGCCTGGTCGTGGATTTTCATCAGTTCCTGAACAGATTTTCCGGGAAAATGAGATAGATTTTCAGAATAAAATGCTTCGCGCATCGGATCAATTACTTCAGATGTATTACACAGCGTATCGTCCAAATCAAAAATTACAGCTTTATATTTCATTTCTTCAGTTCCTGCCACGTATGATCGTGTTCTTTTTCTGCCTGTTTAGCAATGCGTTTTGAAAAATAGTTTATAAATAAGAATCCACCAATTAAAAGTGCTGTAAAGCCAAGCACAATCACATTAAAATATTTATCCATATATATTTTTACGGCCGGACCAAAAATGTAAATAAACGTTGCCACGAGATAAAATCTCCCCGCACGGCTTATTATGGAAGCTATGACAAACCGTTTGAAATCTAAATTAAACACTCCCGCAGTAATAGTAAATATTTTATAGGGTATGGGACTAAAACCTGCTATTCCGACTGCCCAAACATCATATTTTTTGTAATAATGCTCAACAAGGGCCACTTTTTCTTTATTTACAAGTTTCGAAAGAATTGGTTTACCCCCTTTATTACCGATAAAGTAGCCAAACATGCCACCGAGCACTGAACCAATGGTGGCAATAGTGGCAAATACGAATGATAAATTTGTATTTGCTATGGAAAGGGGAATTTGTAATACGTCGGGCGGAATGGGGAAAAATGAACTTTCAGCAAAAGCCAGAAGCATCAAAACGGCTGATCCATACGGACTGTCTGCGAAAGATGTTATCCAGTCAGATAGGCTATGTATAAGTTCCATGATACAATTTGCTGAAGTATATGAATAAGGGTACATTATACCTTGTTGCTACTCCTATTGGCAACCGTGAAGATATAACGGTACGAGCACTGAAAATACTATTTTCAGTTCCGGTGATTGCCTGTGAAGATACGAGAAGGACGGGATTACTTCTTCATTATTATAGAAATAATGAACCATATAGTTCAATAGTTCGAACCATCGAACTGGCTCAAACTGCTACAAAACTCATTTCATTTTATGATGAGATTGAAGAACAGCGAACTCCGGAAATCGTTGAATTGTTACAATCCGGAAAAGATGTTGCCCTCGTTTCAGATGCGGGAACACCTCTTATTTCTGATCCGGGATTTAAACTCGTTCGAGAATGCCATCGACAAAACATTCCCGTCTCCCCTATTCCCGGGCCTTCATCTATTACAGCTGCATTGTCATCAAGCGGATTGCCAACAGATAAATTTCTATTTGTTGGCTATTTACCGAAAAAGAAAGGGAAGCGGGGAAAAATACTAAAACAAATGAAAACACTAAAGGATGAGGATATTGTTAAGACGTTTGTACTGCTTGAAACGCCTCATCGTATCAATCAAACACTTGAAGAATTACACGAAATTCTGCCCGAATCAACGGTCTGCATCGCAAACGAACTGACAAAATTTTACGAGAAAATATTCGTTACCCCGCTTCCCTACTCTATAAACCAGCCAAAAGGTGAGTATGTCATTATTTTTTCCTAGAAGTATTTTTATGAATACGGATGCTTGCCGGTATTAATCCTAAGTTTTTGCATATAGGATCATTTGCCAAAGTTTCCACCACCTCTTCTATTCTCGGCATATCAGATGGATCAAAACAAATAGTAAACTTAGCATACGAATCTTCTCCGAGCGCTTCGGCTAAAATACGTGTAGCGCTTATATCTAATTTCCTCATAACAGCAGTTACTACTGCTGACTGACCAGGCCGGTCTTTTTGAAAATACAAATCAATATACCCAGCCTTCCTGTTGATCGGAAGGACTGCACTTACAAGCTCCTTCAACTGTTCGTCTGAAATATGTCCAAGTCCAATCTTGATAAGCAGGTCTTCAACAGATTGAGTTTCGATAATCATTGATTGTGCCACTTTGAGCATCGGGTCAAGACGAATCATACAAGTTGTACCCAGCAACACAAATGTATCGTCTACAATATCAAAACCATACTGCAATACTTCTTTCATATCGTCTGACAATTCAAGACCGTTTTTTCTATCTCTATTCAGTATGCGTTCGCTATGCTTTCGGGCAGTTTTTTTCCCATCTTCGTTTATGACAAAGCTTCTTACCCACGAATGATCCCAATGTTCAATTCCCTTCGGGTCAAATACTATTTGCACAGTATCTCCGTGAGAAATGACATAATTATAAGGAACTACATTCCCGTTAACATCTGCACCGGTAATCGTAGCCCAGCGAGTTGGTGCAATATCGTGTGCATAATCGAGAATAGTTGCACCTCTTTCTATATCCCAGGGAGTGCGAATTCCTTTATAGTTGACACCTATCACTCTGATATGTCTATCCTGAATCTGTGAGGAAAAAACAGTAACAAGATTTTCAGCGGTAGTCTCGAGATGCATGTCTGTATTTCCCTGTGCCTGTTCATACAATTTTTGAAAAAACCTGTATTTTCGATATGCTCTTCTGACCTGTTCCGGTACCTGAGTCAATATTGATTCGCCATGTGCTTGTATATAGGATAAATAATCATGGTGCCTATAGAGATCAACGAGAGAACTGTTTAAATGTTCATATACATCGGATGGACATACTCGGATGGATACATCCATTCGAGTATCAACATCACGTGCTCCAAAAGATAAGCTCGAGACATTATGTCTTCTTCTATCCTGTTTTATTTGCTCCATATCGAGGGGGGCTTTTGCCGTAAAACGACGGTTGCTCATAAGTTGAAACATTACTTTAACGGCGTCAGACTCCCAGTGATCATCTGATGTTACCTCGTTGAGACCGAGTACTACAGTTGGGCAAATATCTGATATAACTGGTTGTCTCAGTGTACCCATGGATTGGTATATATCATATATATTTGGTAACTCAACATGACTTTGAACAGGCTGACCGGCAAATGAATTTGCTACATATTCACCCATCGCTTCCATTTGATTTCTTATATTTACTTTGGCAAAGAATCGATCAAGATTGTATACAAACCTTTCATGGCGTGAACTTTGCCATCGTACCATGTTTCGTGCAATGGTATCTGCTTCTTGTCGCATGCCTAATATTTGAGCAAGACGCATGATGTTATAAGATCTTCTGACAAATCGTAACCGTCGGTTGCGTGACACTCCGTCTAGATCGGTTGAATTGTTCTCAGTATCAAATACTTTAAAAATTCCGATGCGAGGATTTCTGATTGTTGATCCAATTACTGATTCTAGATATTCAGATTCAGACTCTTCGGGCGATTGGTATCGGGATCGAAGTATCGTAAGTCCACGTACCGAATTTGCGAAAGACAAAGACTCGTCAGAATACTCGCCATATAAACTTATTATCATATCTAAAATGCGAAACATAGTGTCTTCGTCAACATCATGACAAGAACCAACTCCAATTGAAATGGTGTCCATTTCATAATCAGCTGCCTTTTTAGCTATTGTCAAAGGATGAAAACTAAAAGGAAGACCAGTTCCTCTATTCTGATTAGCGTGTGCGAGAATCCCAAGATAAATCATATTAGTTGTCAACTCCAATTCATCTTCAGTCATATGACGTTTACTAGGATCTAGTATCTGCTCAATTAAATTTGTTTCGATAGGATAAAAACCGGTTTGAGGATCAACGTGTTCGTCAAATCTTTCAGGCCTAACTGGAGTTCTGTTCTGTAATAAGTCGATTTGTTCGGGAAATTCTGCACGTATGTCATACACTACATCTGGTCTTTTCATGAATGAAGGTAATTATAGCGCTAATGTAAACAGGAGGATAACTAAGTTAATACTCTTCAAGAGTAGAAGTGTCGCCGATATCGAGGCCGAGTTCTTTAGCTTTCAAAATGCGCCGCATGATTTTGCCGGAGCGGGTTTTCGGAAGTCTTTCTATAAATTCAATTTCACGGGGATAGGCATGTCCGGCTAAATGGTGTTTTACAAATTCAGAAAGCTCCTCTTTCAGTTTCTCTGTTGGTTTTACATCTTTCTTCAGCGTCACAAATGCCTTGATAATTTCGCCGCGCAGTTTATCAGGTTTCCCAATGACGCCGGCTTCAACCACCGCCGGATGATCAACAAGGGCTGATTCTACTTCAAACGGACCGACGCGTTCACCAGAAGTCTTTATAACATCATCAGCCCTGCCCACGAACCAATAATATCCATCTTCATCTTTGTATGCTTGATCGCCAGTAACATACCATCCTTTTTTGAAATAAGATTCATACTTTTTAGGACGGCGCCATATTTTGCGCATCATGCTGTCCCACCCTTTTTTGAATACGAGATTGCCGGGTTGTTTCACTTTTAATAAATTTCCTTTGTCATCGGCAACCGCTGCTTCTATACCGGGGAGTGGTTTACCCATCGATCCGAGTTTAATTTTAAGACCGGGACGATTGGCAATCATCATACCGCCTGTCTCTGTCTGCCAATAGGTATCATAAAAATAGAGACCAAATGCTTTTTTACCCCATTTGATGGGTTCAGGGTTGAGCGGTTCTCCGACCGATGTCATATGCCGAAGGGATGATAAATCATATTTCTTAACGAGGTCGGTGCCGGCGGCGGCGAGCATACGAATAGCGGTTGGCGCGGTGTACCAAACCGATACTTTATACTCCTGTAAAATACGGTACCATGTTTCAGGCGTAAAACGGCCTTCGTGAACGACTGTTGAAGCACCAAGACTCAGCGTCCCCAGAATTTCATACGCAATGCCGGTTACCCATCCCGGATCTGCCGTACACCAATAAATATCATCTTCCTGCAGATCCAAAACAAGTTTTGCCGTTTTCTGCTGATGATAAATAGCTTTATGGACATGAACGACCCCTTTCGGTTTACCCGTCGTTCCCGAGGTGTAGAGCATAAACGCCGGGTCTTCTTCTTGGGTCTGAGCGATTCGAAATTGGTTGCTTGCATCGGCCATTCTCTTTTGAAACGCATCTGATTCTATAACGATAACATGCTTTAGATTGGGAAGCTTTGAACGAACCTTGTCAATCCTTGGTTTAAGGGCCTGATTAGTTACCAAGATCTTTGCATCAGAATTGTCCAGACGATCTTGTAGTGCTTGCGGACCAAATGCGGCAAACATAGTGCCGGCTATTGCCCCTGTCTTTAACGCTCCTAAAAATCCGTAAAACAATTCCGGTACCCGGGGTAGAAAAAAGAACACCCGATCTTCTCTCTGGATACCGTATGATTTCAATACACTGGCGAATTTGTTTGAAAGAAGAGACATTTCAAGGAAGGTAATTTTCTTTTTGGTCCCGTCTTCTCCTTCCCAGTAAAGTGCTACTTTGTTACGGCGTTCAGACTGTGCATTTTTGTCGACGGCTTCAACAGCGGCGTTCAAGTATTTCATACTTAAGTTACGAATTACAAGTTTGTAAGTTACGAGTTATTCGTGTCATTCCCGCGGAAGCGGGAATCTAGCGATTTATTTCTATAGATTCCCATTTTCATGGGAATGACAAAAAATGCATATTCGTAATTTTTAACTTACAAACTGGTTCTCATTCTAGCAGATTTCTTCCCGTCATTTCAACGGGTAAATTAATACTCATAATAGATAAAATGGTCGGCGCTATGTCTCCTAATTTTCCTTCAGGAAGTTCACGCGGCTTACCTTCAAGTTCAGGACCAACAATGATACAGGGAACTGGATTTCCTGAGTGTTCTGTGTTTACCGTTTGTGTTTGGCGATCAAGCATCTCTTCACAATTACCGTGATCAGCGGTGATAATGAGATAACCACCTACGTGAGAAATAGCCTGATCTAATTTTCCAATACACTCATCGGTTACCGAACACGCCGTGATGGTTGCTGGGATGACGCCGGTGTGACCTACCATATCAGGAGCGGCAAAATTGATAATGATAGAGTCATAGACATTCTGTTTTATTCTTTCAATAACGCCATCGGTGATTTCTCTGGTGCGCATCTCCGGAGCTTTGTCATACGTAGCTATTTGAAGTGATTGGATTATGAGGCGATCTTCCCCCACAAATGGCATTTCTCTTAGTCCGTTAAAATAAAATGTAACGAATCGTTCTTTTTCGGATTCCGCTGCCCGCAATTGCCTCATTCCTCGATCTGCAAATACGCGTCCGAGCGGATACTTAACGGGTTCGGGAGGGAACGCGATGGTAACCGGTAAATTTTTCTCATATTCTGCCATCGTAACAAAAAATAAGTTCTTCAGCTTTACTCCGCGGGAAAAAGATCCTTTAGGTTTATTAAATAGTGAAAAGAACGTATGAGAGCCATTTTTTGATCTATTGGTCAATTCATCAAAATCTTCAAGCACAAATGCCTTTGTAAGCTGTCGCGGACGATCGACACGAAAATTGTAAAAAATGACCGCATCGTTTTCTTTAATTATTCCTTTTTCCTGCTCATTTTTTGCTATAAGAACGGGCTGAACAAATTCATCCGTAATGCCTTGCTGATGCGATGCGGTAATAGCTTCCATGGCCGAAGGACTCATTAATGCCTCACCGCGGGTTAAAGCATTATAGGCTTTTTCCGTCCTTTCCCATCGATCATCACGGTCCATTGCGTAATATCGTCCTATGAGAGAAGCGATACGGCCGACTGGTCTTCTTTTTAATTCATCTTCTACCGCTGAGATGTATTGAGGTGAGGAAGTGGGAAGTGAATCGCGACCGTCCGTAAATAAGTGAAATTGTATATGACCCATTTCTTGTTCATAGCAGAGCAGAATAAGTGCATATAAATGTTCATTGTTTGCGTGGACGCCTCCTGAACCGATAAGTCCCATAATGTGTAAGGTACTTTTATGAGTACGAACATGATTAATCGCCTGAATAAACGCGTCATTTTTGTAAAAAGAAGCATCAGCTATTGCCATATTGATGCGCGGTAGATCTTGATACACGACATGACCGGCACCCATATTTAAATGGCCTGTTTCTGTATTGCCCACTTCGTCTCGAGGGAGACCGGCTGCCTCTCCTGAAGCGTTCAATATCCCATGCGGGTAAGATCGCCATAGACGATCTATGTGGGGAGTTTGTGCTTGACTTATTGCGTTTCCGGGGCCTGGTGGCGCAACGCCCCATCCGTCAAGAATGAGAAGTACTACTGGTCTCTTCATGCGTCAAATCGGCGGCAATAGAAAGGAGGCGGTTATATTTGGTGACCCGTTCACCGCGTGCAGGAGCTCCAAATTTTACGTAGTCACATTGAACACCGACGGCAAGATCTGCTATAAAATCGTCGACGGTTTCTCCACTTCGATGAGATACGGTAACCTTAAAATTATTTTTCTGAGCAAACTGTATTACTTTAAGTGTTTCGGTCAACGTACCTGCTTGGTTGGGTTTAACCAAGACGCCCGTGCAAGCTTGTTCTTGATGCGCTTTCTTAAGCCGCTCTAGATTGGTTGCGATCAAATCATCTCCCACAATAATAACATCTTCACCCAGCTGAGTCGTCAGTTTTTTCCATCCATTCCAATCATCTCCATACAAGGGATCTTCCAACATAAGTAAATGATATTGATTGTTAAGATCTACAAGGTATGCAATAAAATCGTCCGTTCTCATGGCCTGTTGTTTGTCACGTATTTTATAATGATCCTTTTTATAAAAATGATCTGATGCGACATCGAGTCCGATAAATACATCTTCACCAAATTGATACGGTGTATTCCTGACGGCCTGCATAATAATTTCGAACGCATCCAGGTTGGTATACAAATTCGGCGCATATCCCCCTTCATCTCCCACTGAATGGATCGCATTTTTATCTATTAACACTTTTCGTACTCGGTGATACAGCTCTACTCCCATTTGCAGAGAAGCAGGATATGGTTTTGACGATGCGGGTATGATGTGAAATTCCTGAAAATCAAGATTACCAGCGCCGTGTTTCCCTCCGTTGATTACATTAAAAATGGGAGCAGGGACACGAGTTATGGAAACTTGAGATCCTAACTGCGCATATAAAGAATTAATGTATTGATACAAGGACATCTGTAGACTATATGCCGCAGCGCGCGCGAGCCCTTGGGATATTGACAGGATAGTATTTCCACCAAAACGCTCCATTTGATCAGTCCCATCAACTTTTGCCAACCATTCGTCAATTTCGACTTGTCGTGAAGGATCAACTCCCACGAGTCCTGGTCCAATGACTTTATTGATGTACGCGACCGCCTTCGTCACGCCTAAGCCCATATAGCGATCTTTATTATTGTCCCGTAACTCGATAACTTCGTATTTACCGATAGCTGCCCCGCTCGGTACAGAAGATGAAACTGCGACACCACTATCGAGTAGAATGCTTGTTTCTATGGTTGGATTTGCCCGTGAATCAAGTATCTCACGGGAAGTGATGGATGAGATAAGTGCCATGGTTTTTATTTTTTAATGAGTTTCTTCTCTGCGTTATAAACTGTTTGCCGTACAGAATCAATAACGTCTGGATTAACAGAAATACTCGTCGTTCCCCATTGGACCAACTTTTCTACCAGTTCAGGATAATCAGATGGTGCTTGTCCACAGATTGAAGTGGTGATCTTGTGCTTATGGCACGTCGTGATTATTCTTTCAAGAGACCACAAGATGGCAGGATTCATTTCATTAAAACTCTGAGCCAGCCGGCTATTGTCTCGATCGACACCAAGGGTAAGCTGTGTCAAATCATTTGATCCGATAGAAACGCCGTCAATACCTACCTTTATAAAATCTTCCAGCATAATGACGTTTACCGGCAATTCTACCATCATCCATAGTTTAAAACTAGGCGACCTGAGTAAATGTTCAGATGCCATAATACGCTTCGTCTGAGTGAGTTCTTCAGGCGTTCGAACAAACGGGATCATAACGTGTAAATTTTTGTGGTTCATTTTTGTTCTTACCGTACGTACGGCCTCAAGTTCAAGTTCAAATACTTCCGGATCGGCGACATAGCGGCTTGCACCCCGATAGCCCAGCATCGGGTTTGCCTCGTAATCTTCATATTTGGCGCCGTGTTTTAAATTTTTGTATTCGTTTGTTTTAAAGTCAGTTGTTCGATAGATGACCGGCCGCTGTGGTCCAAAAGATTCACAAAATATGGCTATTTTTTCAGCCAAATGGGAGATGAATTCATTTCTCGCTTTTTTTCCCTGCTCGAGAACCCATTTTGGATGCATCCCGATATCGGCAAGCATGAATTCTGCACGAAGCAGTCCAACACCATCAACATTCTGCTGTGAGACAACTTTGGCGCGTGATACTTCTGCCAAATTGCAATAAATTTTTGTCGCGGTCTTTAAATGTTCAGATGAACCAGTTGGACGATGATGTGACCGCAGCACTGCTTGTGGTGCAATTCCCTTATAAATAATTCCTTTTGATCCATCGACGGTGATTTCCATGTCTTCTTTTACTTTGCGCAAGATATTTTCTGCTCCCACGACCGCCGGCAGTCCAAGTTCGCGTGAGACAATGGCCGCGTGAGATGTCCTGCCTCCCTTCTGGGTAACAATTGCAGAAGCCTTTTTCATGGCGGGTACGAAATCGGGATTTGTTTGTTCTGCAACTAAAATATCTCCGGTGTTTACTTTATAAATAAAGCGGGCGGCTTTTACGATAGCTACTTTGCCGCTGGCAATTCCGGGACTCGCCGGATCCCCTTTGGCTATCTCTTTCATTGCTTTCATCAGTTTTTCTATATCAACCTGACTATCTTCCTCATGCTCAAGAGTAGTAATCGGACGGGTCTGGACCACAAATAATGTTTTATCTTCAAATGCCCACTCAATATCCTGAGGGAAATAATAGTGTTGTTCTATGCGCTTTCCGATGCGTGCCAGTTCATGAATATATTCATCGGGTAATTTTTGCTTACCCCGTATGCTGGTAGGAACCGGCTCCTCATCTTGCTTCGTGCCGGGCATATATTTTTCCTGTTCTCCTATTGTTTTATGTAGAATTTTATTTGAAGATTTATCAATGACGTACTGATCAGGAGTTACGGCTCCTTGGACAATAAGTTCACCCAGACCGTATATTGCTTCTATAATGAGTTTCGTTTTGTCATTGCTGACCGGATCAACGGTAAACATGACTCCCGATAGCTCTGACTCAACCATTTTCTGTACGGGTATGGCAATTGCCACTTTGAAATGATCAAATCCATGATCGTGTCGGTAAAATATGGCGCGAGCCGTAAACAATGAAGCCCATGCTTTCCGTACTGCTTCAATAAGATTTGCTTCACCTACAATATTTAAGTACGTTTCCTGCTGTCCGGCAAATGAGGCTTCCGGCAAGTCTTCAGCGGTGGCACTTGAGCGGACTGCAACGGGTGTTTCGTGAGCCGCGGTAATATGTCCTAAGTTTTTTAAAAAGCGATTGTCTTTTGTCTCATGTGCTGTTTTTTGTTCACCCAATTTAAAATAATGGTCAATAATATCATCGGAAATGTCGCGCGGAACGGGTGCTTCACGGATTAGTTTTCGAATTTCTTTGGATAATTTCTGCAGTTTTTGAGAGTCATTATAATCGAGGTTTTCCAACAGCTTTTTGATAGGGGTCTTTATACCGGCACGATCCATGAAATAGTGATATGCCGTTGCCGTAACGATAAACCCCGGCGGAACGGGTAGTTTTGCCTGCGTCATCTCACCCAGATTAGCTCCTTTTCCGCCGACGACGGCAATATCATGTTTATCTACTTCGGCAAACCAGACAACGAATTTACTATGAGCAGACATGGGTAACAGTATAGCAATCGCGAAAGAGATGGGCAAGAGGGAAATGGCGTTATACTACTTCTGCACCACACGAAATAATCTTATCTGTCAGTTCTTTCACTTTTCCATCAACGAGTTCTTGAGTTTCTCCTTCAACATTTAATCTGAGTAATGGCTCAGTATTTGACGAACGAATGCTGAAACGCCAAGCGGGAAAACTAACCGCGATTCCGTCAAGGGTATCAACTTTTCCGTCAGGATGATCCTTTATAATCTCATCAGTTATTTGTTGAGCGGCCATGCCTTCGGGTAATTTGAAGTTTGTTTCTCCCGATTCAATTGAATTATGGTATTGCTTTAAAATCTCAGATAGTGGTTTCATTTCTCGACTCATCACGTTTAATACGTGTAGTATCACGCGTACGGCACTTTCTGCTCCCCCCGTATCTCGAAAATAATAATGTCCTGATGATTCGCCCGCAAATATTCCTTTTTCGCGGTTTAGCTGATCAGTAATGAGTGCATGTCCGACTTTCGATATACTCATTTTTCCACCCAATTTTTCTACAACCGTTGAGACGTTACGCGTATAACGAATGTCAACAAGAATTCGATCTCCTGGACTATTCCTAAGTAGTTCTCCTGTTACCAGCGCGGTAATAAGCGTTGCGGGTATAATTTCTGCTTTTTCGTTGACAAAGAATATTCGGTCGCCGTCTCCGTCAGGCATTATCCCCAGATCAGCTTTTTCCGCTAATGCTCTTTGTTGTAAATCTTTGAAAAGCTTAAATTGCAAAGGATCTGCCTGATGGGCAGGGAATGTTCCATCAAGTGTAAAATTCATACGTATCAAATCAGCTGGAATTTTATTAAACAACTCTTCTAAATATACGGCACCCATTGCATTTGCAGCATCGGCTACGATTTTAAATTTCTTAATGTTATTTGGTTTAACTGCTTGTATAGATGCCGCTATTTCTTGTTCGACAGCATTTTGAATATCTTCTACCGTTCCACCTCGTCTTTTTGGAAGCGAATTTCCCGCAAGCACCATTTCTTTGACCGTCTCCATGCCGATACCTTGTGCAATTTTGACGATTCTGTCTCCGACGCGTTTTACAATTTTTAATCCGTTGTATTCTTTTGGGTTATGGGACGCACTTATTTGAATACCACAGTCTGCCTTACGGTTTAAGATCGAGAAATAATACGTAGTTGTTGGACAAATGCCGATATCGAGAACATGAGCACCGAGAGATACCAATATTTCTTTCGTTTTATCATGGAGTACCGGAGATGAAACGCGCATATCGCGGCTTAACACGATAGTGACTGGATCCTTTTTCAACTCATGCGTATAAAAAGTGTATATAGCAGAAACGATTTGAGAAATATTGTCTTCGTTTAAGTCTTGCGGATATATCCCGCGGATGTCGTATGCTTTAAAAATAGATGGATTGATATTCACATTCCGATAATAAATTGTTCAATGCGTTGTGTCAAGTTCAGGGCAGACTTGCCCGTTTTTATCTGGAAATCAATAAGTAATAATTCTTTATACAATTGTTTTAGCTTCTCAAGAGAAAACTCGTGAGATTGTTTTGACAGTTTTCCCTTTTGCCACGGCGCCAACCGATTGGTTTCTGAGATATCTGCTCCGGTTTTAAGGGCGATCAAAAGTCTGAACTGTCGAATCATCATCGTAAAAATGATTTCAGGAACTATGTTGCTGTCAATCGTCTTATGAAAAGAATTGAGAAGCTCTAGCACGTTATGCGGTTTCAAATTGTCCACAAAACTAAAAATAACCTGGGGCATTTTAAATTCTTCAAC
>Ga0075773_105_pt1 | contig 26562 bp, 24 predicted proteins | sample RifGroC1_FD_67866 | JGI IMG/M metagenome (GOLD analysis project Ga0075773, IMG submission 67866) | Microgenomates bacterium GW2011_GWC1_41_8
ATTACGGGAAAGGACATAAATTATGATATCGTTTCAGACATTACTTAACGTTGCGCCATTTAATGCAGAAACACGGGCAAAACTAGATTTGAACATGAGTAGTTTATCGGAAGATCAAAAATTAAAATTGACTCAAATTGCCTGGAGTATGATTTCTGCTCTCTATCAGGCTAAACTTAATAAGGAATTCGAGCTTGAACTACTTGATGTTCGTGAAGGGAAAAAGCAATATGATGAAAACATCCGAGAAAAAATTGAAGGAAAACTTTTGCATGAGTTGGCCCAAAAACTCGAATTGTCGGGGACTGAGGAAGAAATTGAAGAAGTAAAAAAATCAATCGAACAATTTAAAACGAGTTCTTCTTAAATGCCTACAATTTTCTTGTAATATACGCTGTAAACATGTAATATGAGTGTGTATGCAAGAAGAAGTTATTGATTCGGCAACAGTACAACCGTCTTCATCTGATGTATTTATTCGGCCGAATGGTCATCGTATTATTGCATTTAAAGTGATGGATGCCGATGGAACACACTAAGATAGAAAAAAAATTAACTCCCGAGCAGCGAAATTCAGTTATTATTGCACAGCTTGCTTATTATTTAAATCAAGTACAGTCACATATTCAAAATCCAGCTGAAAAACAAGAATATAAATTGCTTGGAGACAGACTGTTACAGAAAACAAAACAACACTTTAAACAATCTGTAAACGATGAATTTGAAGAATTTGTTCAAGACAGATATGCAACACGAAAAGAACCATCAGTACCAGAAAGAGACGAACAGGCAATCAACCAACTCATTGTACGAGTGGCAAATGCGTTTCAAAAGAAAGATACCAGTGGAAAACCGATGCCCGTTTCTGTAGATGAATCTTCTGTCTTACAAGGAATAGAACAGGGAACTTTTTCCCGACAAGACATTGAGAATCCAGACGGACGTATAAAATCAGCAGAAGAAATAATGAAAACACAGCGACAAAAGAATACACAGAAGGGAGAAAACTCATCTGCTCTGGACCAACTGACTAAACGCTTTATGTTGCAAGAAGTACAAGGATTTACCCGTATTATAGAAAATGGCGATTCGCGTACCATTGAGTATCGGGATCGAGAAGGAGCTGTTCGATCAGAGATAACAGATATATCTTACGAAGATCTTGCCAGACAATTTTTCCCGCAAAAACGATCTCAAGACAATAAGATAAAACGCGAGTATGGAGCTTCCCCGGGTAATGAATCTTCAAACAGAATTCTGTCGCAAGAATTGGTTGATCAATACGTAAAAGAACATCCAGAACTGGATTTTACACCACAAGATACAGATGGCATGCGGCGTATTGTAGAAAATGCCCGTAAAGAAGGCCGTTCTATATCCGGCGAAGAAGCGGTTCGAGCATGGAATTTAACCTTACCACCGGTAGAGGGAACTGACGCTTTAGAGGTCGGTCGCGGCTCTGATGCAAACTTTTTTGGGGCGCAAGCAGTAAAAAAAGAGCAAAAAACCCAACTGAAAGACACCCGTGCTCGATTACAAGGAAGAATGCGTCTTGAAAGCGCGCTCGTATTTACTAGTCTAGATGAGAATGAAAGACAGTGGGTAATGGAACGGTATGACGATGGAAAATTGGACACGAATTTTGCCATGGATGAAACCGGCCAATACCAAATCGGAAATGAAGATTTTATAAAGAAAATTACACCGATTTTAAACTCAAAAAGCACTATACAATCATCCACTCCTCCAACTCAACCATTTGAACCAGAACTGCAAGAAAATGAGCCGGGACAAGACACACCAGGGGAAAAGAGAAAACAAATAGAAAATATTATGCACATTGTAATAACTAACTATGCGTTAAGACATGGTTTACCTGTATCGCCTGATTTCATAAATCGAGTCAGCGAGGAACAATTAAAAGCAGAGCAGAGCAATAAACCTATTTCTGTAGAAGAAGCGGTGAGAAGAGTTACGTTTGACCCGAAATCTAATGTGTCAGAACCACCACCATCTCGTGTAGACATACGGAATGTTTCTACCGATGAACAACTGGAGATGAATAGACGAACACTCGACAATACAATCAACAGTCTTTTTCTTGGTGATCGTGATCTAATACGAGATACGTTTCAAAGGTATCCTCAGGAGTTGACCGCGCGTGTTTTTAATCCTGACGGAGCGATTAAAAGTGAACTTACCCCTGAAGAAATAAAAACAGTAGCTCAAAAAATTCAAGAAGAGCAAAAACAAAAAGTACATCAACCTTCTCAAAACGGTAGCCTATTCGGACGTCTTGGAAAGAAAATCGGCATACGATTCAACCCTTAATCTCATCAGGTATACTGACTAGGTATGGCCAGTTTCCTGATTGTTACCGTATTACTCTTTGGCATCTATTTCCTTTCCTACAAAACAAACCAGTTACTCCTCCGATTATTTTTTCTTACCACTCATAACTTACCACTTACAACTGCCTTCCTCTCCCTCCTCCTCTACCCCGGCGTGGTGATTCATGAATTATCTCACTTACTAATGGCGGTCATCCTTTTTGTCCCGGTGAAAAGTATGACATTGGTACCGAAAATACTGGAAGGAAATAAACTACAGGCAGGAAGCGTGACGATTGAAAAAGTCGATCCTGTGAGAAGAACACTCGTCGGCATCGCACCGCTGTTTGTGGGAATTGCAGTGTTGTGGCTGATAACTGTGTACATGTTACCTGATATACCATTTCTTTGTCATTCCCGTGAAAGCGGGAATCTATATTATCAAATAGATTCCGGATCACTCCCGCATTCTGCGGGATTGTCCGGAATGACATCAAACACTATACTTTGTAACAATCACCAATTGGCATTTTTTCGAAATACAGGATACCAAATACCATATACGATTCTTTCTCTCTATCTCATCTTCTCCATAAGCAGCACTATGTATTCCAGTAAAAAAGATCTGAATGCGCTACTGATTACCATTCCCCTTTTGTTGATTGTAATAACAATCGCGTATATTCTCGGCTTTCAGTTTCAGTGGATTGTACAGATACTAAATCAACTTGAAGGATTATTTCAAAACATAACGGCAATACTGATTATTCCGGTAACAATTCAAATTATTCTTTTCATTCTATTGAAGACTGTCTTTTCAATACTGAAAAGACAGTCTTCTTAATTTTCAGGATCAACCGTGCACGCATCTGATATACTGATACTAACTATGATTTACAAAAGCAAGGTAGGGTGGTTACCATGCTTGATAGAGAAAGGCTTCCATATACCGCAAACGGATCACAGGTCAACGGGGAAGTTGCTATTCTCCCACCACCGGACTGGCTGAAATCACCTAATCTACCCCTTCTCACAGAAAACCGCTCAGATGACACACTCCCACCCTCAACAACACTTTTTGAAGAAGATATAACTGGTAGCCTGCAAGCAGATTCTCCACCCAAACCATTAGAAGAGGAAAATGGTCTAAACAGGACAGCACAAATATCGAGAAGCGCACAACCTGAACAACAAAGTGAATCTGCTCAGGACTATCTGAAAGGCAGGGCACAACTTGTTGAGGCTCTTGAGTCTTTAGGAACTTATTTAACTCCTGAGGTCCGAAAAACAATTTTGCGACTGTTTGATTTAGAAAAATTTCCTGAAGACATCGCGAAGGATCCAGAAACATTTTTAGAAAAAATCATTGCTCTTCTTGAGAAACGAGAGAAAGAAGAAGAGGCCGAAATTCCTCCCCCTTATCGACTTATTAAAGCTAATCCAGAAGATCTAAAATACTTTACCGTTAAAGAAGAGAAAGAACGTGCTTCTCCACACGGATCACCGATCCAAGAAAAGTCCGATTATCAAAAAGTTCAGCCGCCGTATGATCAACAATCAAGAGATGTTTATGTGGCACCATTCCATGTCAGAAGAAATAAAATAATCCAAGAATTAAGAACTTTTTTCAAAAATAACCCAACGTATAAAAAACTCTACAGAGGTACCGTGCTTGGTATAGTGGACTTATACTTGGATGGAAAATTACCAGAAAATTTGCGCGCACTGGCTCCTCAAGCATTCGACCGGGCAATATTAGAAGGACTTACAGACTACGATATTGACATTTTGAATCGTACAAAAAGGACAGATATATCTCCTGAAGATAGGACACGCATCGCACACATCTTAATCAATGATTTTCGATATGGTATAAAGGGTGATCCTTTCAAACGTAAAGAACGGGCAGAAAGAGCTTTTAAAAGAGTCAAAGGTTCACTTTTTGAAAAAACCATTCTCATGCCGGTTGTTACATTTGATGCAATGCTGGCGATTCCTCTGCATGCATTCAATAAAGTTCGAACATTCTTTAGATAATGGCGCCATTCTGCATTTTAAACAGTTTCTTCACTTCCTTGACCGTGGTCACTTCTCGCGGTGATTTATCCGTCCGGAAAGAAATCAAACGAGGAAATCGAAGTGCCAATCCTGCAGTATGCAGCGGCGTTTTGGTTATTTCATCAGCGGCAATTTCGACCACAATTTGTGGCTTTATCCATACATCGGGAAATAATCCTTTGGGCACATCATATTCCTCGGGCTTGTTTTTAACTCGTAACTCGTAACTCGTAACTCGTAACTGTTTCCACTGTTCGTCCGATAATCCCGTGCCAATTTTGCAAACGGTTACGAATCTTTCAAGGTCAGACCTTTCAGCGCTGAAAGGTCTGACCTTATTGGAAACCCCTACTAAAAACGCTCCTATGCCAAACCCGCTCCTCTTCCCTTGTCCGGCATAATAGCCCATCACTAAACAATCCAACGTGTCAGCAAGTTTTCCAACACCCATATGTTTAAATTTTACCCAATTGAAATTGCGCGCTCCGGCGGTATAGACGGCTTCCCTCTTTTTTACCATAATTCCTTCAAAACCTTGTTTAACTGACTCATCAAATTGTTTCCGAAGTGCTTCGGGAGTAGAAACGATTACTTGTTCGGCAATGGTAACGGTTTTTGGATCCAGTTTCTTTCCTTTTTTTTCAAAGAGTTCGGCGAGCTTTTTTCGTCGTTCGTTAAAGGGCACCTCTAAAAAACTTTCACCATTGAGAGAAAGTAAATCAAACGCGTAGTATCGAAGCGGGATTTTCTGTGCAATGTCTGAAATGCCGTGTTTTCTTTTCCTCTGAATTGTTTCCTGAAACGGAAGGTGTTTGCTTGTTTTTGGATCATAACCGATTGCTTCACCGTCCAGAATGGCACTGCCAACATCAAGCTTAACTTTTAATTTTTAATTTTGAACTAATGATATGAACTTGCACGCGAAACCCATCCAATTTCCACTCCGCAACAGAAGTACCGAGCTTTTCAATCATCTCTTCTGCTGTTCCCAATCGTTCGGCCTGTTGGGGTCGGATGGGAATTCCCGGCGTTGCTTTTAAATGCACGATTCCCTTTCCTGCTTTTTCCTTAAATGCTTTTGCGATGAGTCCAATATCAGCCGATACATTGTACGCATTTTCAAGGAGTTTACGGAGTGATTTATCTCCCATCGCCATCCAGGAGAGCGCATCAAGAAGGGTCATGTCGGAAAAACCTAACCGGAGTGCACCCACGGGAATACGTACCATATATTTTGCTGAAAGTGGATCAAGAGATTTAAGCAGTTCAGAAAATCCAAAGATTTTCCGTTCGACAGAACCGCTTCCCTCTTCAAGAGCAATCTTTAATAATTTATCGTAAACGGTAGTAATTTGTAGTGGCTCACCTTGGTGAGCCCTTTTACCCACATCGGCCAGAGGCCGATCAGCCTTTGGCTGAAGCTGCGCCACTACAACACCTAGATCCCCTTTTTGTTTAAATATTTTTGTTACTTCATCTACATTGCTTCCATAGGCAAGCGCGATTACCTTTATCATCGATTTCGTCGCCATCTGAAATTCAATACCTTCAAATTTGGGAGTAAGCCTTCCGAGTAATAAATAACACACCTTATCCACTTCGTCAGAAGATGATTTGCTCAGCAACTTAGCCAAAACAACGGTCATTTCATTTCGCGAGGCAGTTTTGCTTAAGCTTTCTAAATATGAAGTAAACGTTTGAATCGTCATACTTAAATATCTTGATTTTATCTTATTATCAATCCGGACTTACACAGTAAAGTTTATGGTATGTCGTCATTGCGAGCCGAACGCTAGTGAAGCGTGGCAATCTCTGTAGTCGGTTTGAGATTGCTTCGTCGCTTCGCTCCTCGCAATGACAGGGTGCGTAAGTCCTGATCAATCTTATGTATATCATGTCGTTTAGCGGAGCAGTATAAAATAGCCAAATATTGAAGCGAGTAAGAACGAAAACCCTATAAAAATATTAAACCATCCTGATCTGCTTTGAGACAACTTCCATACCCCTTCTGCCAAGAGTGAAATTGCAAAAAGACTCGGTAAGACAAATACTAAAAAAACAAGGTCGGGCGGCTGATAAAACATAAGTGTATCAGAACGAGAAATTACATTCGTCATTCTGAATTTACCTGTCTGTCGGCAGACAGGTTTCAGAATCCAATTGAACGGATCCCAAAACTTGCCTCATCAGCAAGGCAGGTAAGTTCAGGATGACACTTGTTAACTTTTCAACACATACCGTGCTCCTTTTGTTTTCCCTCTTTTTATCAGTATACCTTTTTCTATGAGATCAGCAATCTCCCGCAAGCTGGTATCTTCAGAAATCATGGAAAACAGTTGGGGAAACATTTTGTTTTGGAGATAGCCAATACTCTGAATGTGCTCGACTATTTTGATTTGCCGCTCCGTCAAATATACTTGCTTGCCGCCGAGTTTTTCTTTTAAATGAATGTCTGTTGAGAGTTTTTGGATACGCTCTTTAATACGAGTAAGCTCAATGGCAAGTCCTTCGGTAAAATATTCAAGCCAGTGTGTCAAATCTCCATCATGCTTACCCACACTTTGCAGGGCATTATAGTATCCGACTGCATTTTTATCATAGTACTCCTCCATCGAAAAAAATCTGCGAATATCATATCCTTTTTGATAGAGTGCCAAGGTCGCAACCGAGCGGGCAACGCGGCCGTTTCCATCCACAAACGGATGAATTCGCACCATCTCATATTGTGCAATTCCCGATGTTAAAACAGGATGTACGTCTGATGAACCGGTATTCAACCACGCAATCAAATTGTCCATAAGCACCGGTACCTCAAGTGCTGCCGGCGGGCGAAAGCTTACCTCACCCGTTTCAGAATTTTTTACGACCACTTGAGTGATGCGATATTTGCCTGATTTTTCTTCGGGTAAAATTCGGTCCGTGGTCAATTTATGGAGTTTGAGAATTAATTCATCGGTAATTTCAATCTTCTCTGCTTCCGAGGTACTTAACTGTCCGATAAAATCAATGACATTGCGGTAATTGATAACTTCCTGAATATCGCGCGGCCGTCCGATCACTTCATTCCCTGCTACCACTTGCGCCGCTTCAGAATAATTCAACTCATTTCCTTCAAGATGGGTTCCATGGTGAACTTGTCGCACAATAGCATCTTCCTGAAATTTTTTCTCCCATGCGGGAACCATCGGCGCATTATGGATTACCTCCCGAGCGCCTTCAATAATACCGATATATTTGAGAATATTGTTTGAAATAGAAAATTTAGGTTGGTACATTACTCGAGTATACTTCCCTATCTTGAATATTTCAATATTTCCCGCATATATCCCGTGTAATTCCCGTTAAATAATTCCCGCATTATTAACGCATTATTCCCGCTCGCCCTTCCGAAGCGAGCTTTCGGCTGCGTGGACGTAGACCACGAGACGAACTCGAGCGTAGGAGGGTAACTTATATCAAAACCTGATATGACTTTTTACTATGACCTTATTATGCTAAGTGATAGTTATAATGAAGTCTGATGCAAATCGGAAGGGTAGGGTAGTGGAGTATGAATAGAAACCATTGTTGATTGACAATTATTGTATTTGTTATACAATGTTAACAAAATGACATTTATTGTTGTTAAAAAGCTTGTTTGGAATACGTACAACACGGAACATATTAAAAAACATAAAGTAACGGCGGAAGAGGTATCAGAAGCAGCACGAAATCTGCTGTATCACAGAAAAACATATAATAATCGCTATTTAGCAGTAGGAAGAGGTGGAAAAAGATTAATAACATTTATCATTCGCAGAGTAGCACAAGGAGAATATTATCTTGTCACTGCACGAGATTCTGATAAGAAAGAGAGGAAACGAGCATATGAGAAAGAAAAAATCAAAAATACCAGTATTTAAATCATACGAAGAGGAGGCTCATTTTTGGGATACGCACAGTATTACCGACTTTGAGGATGAGACAGAGGATGTAGAGATCATATTTGATCTGGAAGAGCCACGTAGTGAAACGATAGCGGTCCGTCTTCAAAAAGATGTGAAAAATAAAATGACTGATCTGGCCCGTCAAAAGGGTGTCAATACCTCTACTTTAGCCCGCATGTGGATTATTGAAAAACTTTCTGAATTAACACGCCCTCGAGTTAATCGCATTGCAGATAAAGAACGATAATTTATTCCCGTTTACCCTTCCGAAGTGAACATTTCGGCAGTCCCGCCGAGGCGGGAGGCCGAACGTGAACGAAGGAGGACAATTGATCTGCTATACTAATTTTATGGATTTGTTTAGATTATTTCGACCGGCACGCTTGACAAAAGAGGCGCTAAAATTCCAGCTTGAGCTCGTTCGCCAAATGCTCACGCTCGCAACGAGCGGATTTGGCTTAGTTGCGGCTCTAGCCTGGAATGAAATGATTAAGGAGATAATTGAACTCTATGTGAAACCGTATTTGCCGCAAGGGAGCGGCGCGGTATCGCTTTTGATTTATGCGCTATTTGTTACGATACTCGCCGTATTTATAACGTATAACTTGACCCGTATCAAAAAACAGCTGGAAAACAAAAGAGATCAGAAGAAATAATTCCCGCACTTTTCCCGATGTATTACCGCAACAATTTTTCCGCAGGTTCATGATTGTGGAATCTCCAGTATAATAAGTGTATGATTGAACGGCTTTTGAAGTTTTTTCGTAACAATCCAGGTCTTATCTTATTGTCTATTTTGATAGTTGCCGTTTTTGTTACCTCTACAAAACCATTGTTTTACCTAGTAGGGTGGGACAATTATTCTTCGTATTTTAATGGTAAAACAAATTTGTTTCGAACTATTTTTGCAACGTGGAGAGATTTCCGAGGAGTGGGAGTACCTTCTGATTCTGAGAATACTGACGTTTTTCGTCAGCTGTTTTTTTATCTGACATTTTTCGTTCCTCTTGAACTAAAAGACCAGCTCTATCTTCTTCTTTCTTTTGCCACGGGAATAATTGGTATGTATTTCTTAAGTAAAAAAATTATTTTTCAATATGTTCACCGTCATATCAACCCACTTCATCTTGAAATTGCAGCTGGTGCTTCGGCGTTCTTCTACGCATGTAATCTTAATACGCTCTCAACATTTTATTTTCCCATGATCATGTTTGTGAATCGGTTTGCCATGCTGCCAATTCTGACATACATCATGATACGTCTGCACGAGAATAAAAAGATGACAAAAAAAGAATTTGTCATGTTATACCTCGCACTTCTTGCTGTTTCAGGAAGCTTTCTCGTTGCAACCATATTTATCACTACCATGATCGCCCTCGGCATATTTGCAGTAACACAACGAAACCTTAAACGATCGATCATTTCATTTCTTTTTATCAGCGCCGCGTATGCATTTTGGATATTGCCGTTTTTAAATTACACAATTGAAAAGTCGGGAATTATTAGACTGGCTCCAACATTTATTGAAGCGAATGAGACTCAGTTGAATAAACCTAAAACTTTTTTTTCGTTTGTAAAACAGACGACACTGTACCCAAATTTTTTTGAGACTAACTATGTAAATCAGGAGACACAAAAACAATTACCGTTTCATCCATTGTCAGATTCATATGATACATTCCCCGTTCAATCAATACTTTCTATATTTGTTCTGTTATATCTGACAGGAATTATTCTTACAATGAGGCATGCTTTTGTTCATAGGACCATACAATTTTTGTGGATTCCGGGAATCATACTCTTATTTCTATTTCTCTCGTTGAAAGAATTTTCTCCTCTAGGATTTCTCTACGCGTTTTTTAGCAACACGATTCCTTATTTTAATGTATTGTTCCGGTTTGGTGATACAAAATTTCATACCTTTATTTCTTTTGCAGGGAGTTTGTCTGCCGGTATAACCGTATTGTTTGTAACGTTGTTCATAATACAGCAGTGGCGCGCGCGCGGACGGGTAATTCTTTCCACATTTTTGGCTTTAATAACGCTATCAACGCTTTTTGTGTTTCGATCATACTTCACGGGAAATTTCATCGGCTTCTTTATGTACAACCGGATACCCGAGGCATATTTTCAACTGGCCGATACGATTAACCATGATTCCGGCACGGGGAGAGTACTTCATCTTCCCACGAGTAGAACGGGCTACTGGAAATCATATGCCTGGGGAACCGTCGGTTCATCGTTTTTCCATTATATGCTTGATAAGCCCTTTGTTGACCGGACGTTTGAACCCGCAAGCGTTGAGAATGCACAACTCAATCAACAATTATATGAAACGATTGCCAACTTTCAATCGATTGAAGATCCAGTCGAAAAACAAAAATGGGCAGATTCTTTTGCCCAACTACTCAATCTTTATGGCATTGAGTACGTTATTATCGACGAATCCGTTACGGCAGAGGCTCATCCACGGGGAATAGATTTTTGGGGGATTTTTAATTTAGTAGATAGCCAAGCAATAGTAACGTATCTTGAGGATAAAAAGAAAATCATTCTTATTGATGACTATAGCATCGATTTAAAGGATTATACATCGGTGTATAAGAATTTTTATCCAACTGAAAACATCAGTGTTTCGATCCCTGATAACTCCTTACGGACTATTCAATTATATAAAGTGCCAGACATCAGCAAGCAAATATCTTTTGTTGAAGAAACAACAAACAATGATCCGGCACATACAACCATTACTACTTCTTCAATTATGCCGTCAAACGTGTTCGTGCAGGATAAGAATAATCCGTCTTATATTTTTTATCCGTTTAAGCGAAATGACGCCACTATCACATTAAACGACGGATTTATAACCAGCACCATACCTCGTATATTTTCAGATGAAGAAACGTACCAGATCAGCACCAGCGAATCGGGAAATAATCGGTCGACTCTTATAAATGTCTTCTCCCAACAATCGAATGATATCCTCACGATTACTCTTTATGAGCAAGTGCTCCCTGATATAAACGGGCAGTCTTTCCAGGAACTTGTGAAAACAGTAGAAGTGCCCCGTTCTCTCCTTATGACGAATCCTAATATAAGGTTGCGGGTGGATGATCAAATCATTTCAGTTCCATCTGACCTCACACCAAATCGAACTTATTTAGCAAGTATTATGGTTCATGATTCAGTTTTTCAGGTTACTGTTTTGAATCAATATATCAATGCTCATATTTCTGCTGATTCGTTTTCCTTCACGGAAAATCCGAATTGTTTTTTTGATAAGTTGGATGGTTTTCTGTATGAAAAAACAGCTCACAAAAATAGTATAGACATATCAACCAGAAATGGATCGGTGTGTCTCTGGCAAAGTTTGAAAAATTACATTAATGAGGAAACATCGTATGCAGAGATCAGATTTGACGCCTTTGGTTCATCAACAGATCTTGATGCAACACACAATATCAATGCGGGATATACGTCAAAACCGAAACTGAAAAAGGCAGTACTGTCATATCCGAAACCAAATATACTTTCTGCTTGTGTACAGGAGCCGGGAAGCGAGTCGTGTTTAAATACGAACCAGTTATTTATGATTCAGGACCATCAATCAGTTACTGTGCCGATTGAAAAAATAGAACATGCATTCGATCCCTTAATACTTATGGGACTAAAACAGGTCAGTTTTCAGGAATCTGAAATGGCGCTAACGGATATGAATTTTGATCTGTACCGTACGATTGTTGCAGAATCAGTTTCCTTGCCGTTAAGAACATCTTACGTTACCCGGTTATCGCATATTCAATCAGAAAACATCATGCTGAATTATCCGGTTGCCCGATCACGCTTTAGCCGGTCATATGATCCAGAAACAGACGGTGTTCTGTTATCAAATAATCCGTGTCAGGAAAAAAATTCATACCGGACATTTCGCGTAGTAGAAGGTCGGCTACTCAGCTATTTTGAAAATTGTGACAATCAGATCATTATGGAAGTACCTTTTAGAAGCAACAATTTTTACGTGTGGCTGCTCGATTATAATCTGCTCTCAGGAAAATTTCCCCAGTTTCAAGTGAGAGACGATTTGGTAACGTATAAAGACGAACTCGTCTCACTCTATCAAGGTTATCCGGACATTGAAGAGTTTCAAAAATTTCAGAATCCAGAAATTTTTACGACGCTGGCGCGCGTTAAAAAGAAACTTTCCGAAACGCAAACAAAGATTGCCTACACGTATATCGAACCGCATCCGGAATATCTCGACTCTAAAAATAAACAATTTGTCCTCCATCAAGACTCTGAAAACGAAGGCGCTTTATTAGTTGATAACGCGCATATTGTCGAAATTCCGACAGCATGGAACAATTTGAAAATTGAACCAGTCGGTGGAACAGCCAAGGAATACACAACACCACAATCATTTGATTACGAAAAAATTCTCCCATCACTATGGCGCGTCAATGTATCCAACCTACAACCTACAACTGATAACTTACAACTATTGAAGTTTAACGAAGGCTACGACCGTCAATGGCACATGTTTAGTTCTAAGTTAGGACTTTTTTTTGGAAGGGGAATAGAAGAGAATCATGTCAAATGCAATGGATTTGCTAACTGTTTCGAAATGACGCCGAAAGCAGGAGAACAAACATACTATATTTTTTACACGCCGGAAAGACTCAATTTCTTAGGATGGGGAATAACACTGACAAGCTTTTTTGTATTTGGATGGTTTTTTACCCAATCACGAAAATCAGCATAAGAAGCTATTGCTCGTTTCAGTATCCGGTAAACACCCCAATTGAATTGCGGTGATAAAAGCAGACCCGACAATAACTGAATTATCCAATAAGTTTGAATTATGTACGATGCTTCTTGTATGTTTTGAAGAGCCCACCGATGCATTTTATAAGTAGCCCATGCAAGTTTTCTGAAATAAAAGACTGAACCAGCTTTGTCGTGCCAGCGGACATGTACTAATGGTTTTTGGATATTGGCAAGTTTTCCTATCATACCCATCCGATACCATAAATGCGTGTCATCTGCCGGCCAGAACTCCTGTTTATATCCGCCTGCCTGCACTGCGACGTTCTTTCTGTATAATACGGAAGGGTCAGAAAATGGACTGACAATATGCCAGACTTTTTTTATTTCCGTATCATCTTTCAAAAACTCGATTATCTGCGTTTTTCCATTGTTTTCAAAAAGTTCAATCCATGAGCCAACTGCCACAACTTCAGAATGGTTTTCCAGATACTCCACTTCCATTTTCATGCGGTGGGGAAGCATAATATCGTCTTGATTGAGACGACATATATACCTACCGTGTGCTTCCTCAAGAGCAAAGTTGAGAACTCGTCCTAATCCTTTATTCTTGTTAAATGAATAGAAACGTAAGTTGTCGTATTTTTCGTCTATGATTTTACACAGTTTTTTACTGTGGTCTGTTGATCCATCGTCGATCAGAAGAATTTCAAAGTTTTCATAGGTACTTTTTTGAACAGATTCAACCGCTTCAACCAAGTAAGATGCACCGTTAAACACGGGAATAATAACAGAAACCAAAGGTTTCTGTTTGGTTGTAGGTTGTATGTTGTGGGTTGTGGGTTCGTTTCTTTTCATATTATGGTGTTGTATTTTTCTTACAACTTATAACTCATAACTTATAACCGTAAATTGCTTCGCAATTTACATGTATCCTTTTTCCTGCATACAAAATTCATACCAGTTCCGCATGGGTTCGACGGTTTCGTTTCTCCCACCTTCGCCACCAACTACTGATGTGTATGACGCTGTTTCAATACAACCGTCTACTGCTTGGTTCTTGACGTATTCCCGGACTATTTCAAATCCACGGAAAAATACCGCATAGATAACTGCGGCATAAATAAATGCTACTAACACTTTTCCGATAAGTTCATTCATATTTTTCATATGTCTATTTGTCATTCCCGCGATAGCGGGAATCTATCATTCGTACCCTTAAAGCTCTAATCCTTCAAAAATCTTATATATATTAAAACTTAAATCTTATTTTGATTAGAGACTTAAGGGTACTACGGGTGCAATGGTGTCAGCTTAAGGCTGTTAATCTAATAAATTTATACTCTTTCGAGATATAAGTTCATTAGAACCACACATTGCACCCGTCTATGGAGGCGCCCAAATTGCTCAAACTACTTTGAGCGCCTCCGTCCAGGGACGAAACTACGACGATGTAACGACTAGTCGTTGAAGAGGAGGACACCACTATGGCCATCCGGAAAGCTCAGAATGAGCGGGTCACCGATGCTTGCGCAATAGATGACGCTTTTCCAGCCATCGCCGGTCTTCCAATCCTCGGACATGCCACCACCGTCGACGACGGCGAAAGAGGGAGTCCCCCAAACTGCGACGCACGTGTTGCGCGCAAGCGTGTACGTACCCGTCTGGGTCACTCTGTTTTTGCCGTCAAACATCTCTGCGTATTCGTTGGCACGCGCCAGAAACGCATCGCCTTCGAGACTTCTGGTCGAGTTCCGAAACTCAAGAACGGAACTCATCGTGACCGCGGCGGCTTCGCCGGTGTAATCGAGCTGACGCTCGAAGGCACGGGTGTCACCGGTATTGCAAGTTTCCTCGCCGTTGCCCCAAAACGACGCGAACGCCGTTTTGTGATCGAGTGTACCGTCAAGGCGGAACATCGTCCAGGAAACGCCGGCGGGCATTACGATCGAGTCGTGCACGGTAAAGATCCCCGTGTCTTCGTTCGTGTAAAGCCATACCAACTTGTCCTGCCGATCGCGGTACAGAAACTCGCCACTACTCGCCAGTTTGGGCGTCTTGCCGCTCGTGAAATCAGCGACTAAAACACCCACACCGCTCGGGCCGGGATTTCTGATGACCGACTCAGTCGAACCATCCGCAGACTCGGTCTGGTAGTCGTCCTGAACGGACAACATAGCAGACATAAAGTCAAACGGCTGGCTGTGACACTGACTCGTGTCAGCATTTCTCCAAGCCAAGAACCAAACGACGAAGTCGCTGGTCTTCAGCAAGGGCATCGTTTCGCCGGGCATCGGCAATGCGCCGTTGGTCACATTCGCTTCGGGCGGCATCGGCAACGCGCCAGTTGCGGGAACTGACACTGTCGGCTGTTGGCCCATTAACTGCATGAACGTTGCGACGATCAAGTCGACAAGTTCTTGCTGTGTCATGTTACCAACGGTCGGGTCGCCGTCTTGCGCGTTCGCGCTCTTTGCGCTAGCCATGAAAATCGAGCCAGCGACAAAGCCGACTAACAGGATGACAATCGCCAAAGTGGTCCAGAAAGCGCGGATTGGCGCTTTCGACCCGATCTCTCTTCGAGCTGACATCTCTGTCTCCTTACTTGAAGTTGAATCGCATCGGACGTTTCCGACGTTCGTTCATGGGGTAGAAAATTATCTTTTGAAAGATAATAATCCTTTTATTCCTTCCTCAGAGGAATAAAAAAAGTTTCCCAAGATACCGAAAAGCTAGAGATAAGATGTGGTACTGAATTTATCTCCACGTTTCCGGTATCTTGTAAATTTCCCCAAAATCACGCGTTTAAAATTATTTCGTCTCCGGATTGTAAATGTACTATGACGCTTCGGATATCAAAACGCTATTGTCCTAACATCCTCCCTGTCAAAAACGATTTTGATGAGAATGATATGTTTCGCGATGAAACGTCATACTCAAACCGTCTCAGCGGTTGACCGCTGATAGAAAAAACCTCTGTAAGTCTCTTCTATCAAGAGTCAATCTAACTATATATACACGTAATTGACATACATTACCGTTGTGTTATACTTTATTCATAATCTCCCCTGTGCTTGGCCTAGCCAGTGCGCAGGGTTTTTTGATGCGGAAGCAATTTTTACTACAAACTCAAAGAACTTTCCATACCGCACACATCATTATTTGATTATGCTGGATTTTCTCAAATGATAAATAAGAAATCCGACATAACCGCACAATATTATTGCATCGGTAAAATCAGAGCAAAACAACAAGATAAAAAAGCGCGTGCCCTGATGGCAAAACAACAAGCGCTTGCAACCCGCCTGCAAAAAGACGGATTCACTATACAGTTCGGTTATCTCCTCAAGTCAGACAACCACTATCATGAAAAGGGTGTCGATGTGCAACTTGCGGTAAACATAGTCAAAGATGCACACGAAAACCGATATAATATTGCTTATTTGATAAGTTCTGATTCAGATCTCACTCCTGCTATTATTGAAGCTCAGCGCATTGGTAAAACGATTTGCTATGTTGGCTTCAAGCATAAAATAAGCTATGCGCTCCTTAAAATCTGCAGGAAATCACACCTTCTCACTCGTGACGATCTGCTTCCGTTTATTAAGTAAATGTGCAACAGGTTGTAAGAATATGTCAGTTAAGCTATTCAACCGGCATCCTCAAACCGTTTTCTAGATCTATGTCTAGAAGTGAATCCTTACGGTAAAATTAAGAACTCGCTTCTAAGCATGTGCTATAATTTCTTTGCTATGTCTCAAACGGCTACAAATCAGTCTCAATCTCCTGATTTTTCTGCACTCGGCGCAGAGCTTTCTTCTATTGCAAAGGCGCTCGCACGATTCAGTAAAAAATTACAAGCAACCTCTGTTTTCAAAATTGTTTCCATCAGTAAAAAATCTGATCCTGATATGTTTACGAAAGAATTTATTAATACGGTGAGAAAATCCCGTAAAGAGATAGAAAAGGGAGATGTAATCCCTTTTGAATCCCGGTAACATGTCAGAAATTGACGAACCAATTTACCACGTATTTTTTACTAAAACTTCTCATAAGCAATACCAGAAACTCGACAAACTGACACAAAAGAAAGTTGATAAAGCAATTCTTCGCCTTCAAGAATCACCGAATCAGCCAAATACTGAACGTCTTGTTGGCCATCCGGAAGCCGGCTATCGGTATCGAATCGGTAACTATCGAATGTTGTTCGATATCTATCCGGACAACGAAATCTATATTCTCCACATCTGGCCGCGCGGTAAAGACTACAAAAAGTAAAAGTGCAATTTCAGAGCTTCCTCTGGTATCGTGGCTCAATACATAAATGTAATGGGTAAATTAAAAATAGTATTAAGCCACTACACCAGAAAATCTCTTATTTTCTGTCCCGACCGTAGCGTCGGGGCAAAACACCTTTTTCTTTCGCGTAACGGGAAAATTCTTGTTGTAATTACCCATTACACGAAGTTTGTCATTTACGTGCGAAGTATAACAAAATACATCATATTTGTCAATATTATAGGATAGTAAATGACTTCCTACTTTTGTTTTCCTATAAAAAACCGCCCTTCATACTTTATCGGTGCTTATAAACTATATAGCTAGCGGCCGATAACAAATGTAATAAGGCGGTAAGAGTTATGAAAGAGCAAGTGCTCTTTTTCCAATCAATCCAATTCCGGCAAGCGTAATTAACCCTGCAGCAATCAGAAGTGTCTCTGATCCGGCTTCAGGCTGGGTAGTAACACCCATAACGGTTTTCTGTACACAAAACGCACTCGTATCCTGGCTGTCAGGCATATCGTTTGCTGAAACACGAACTCTATTGATCGCATGGGGATCTCCACAGACGGTGCCAGCGGGAACCTGACTTCCCGGCTTGACGCGCATACGGATAAACCAGTTTTTAGATTCTCCTGCTCCTAACGATCCAAGATCGCGCGTAAGCTCACGAATGCTCTCGCGAGGCTCACCTGAAAGAAGTACGTAGTTGGCAACGGGTGGGATCGTATCGAAAACTTTCACATTATCGATCGTTTTGTTTCCGGTATTTTTGATGACAATCTTAAAGATAATATCTTCTCCCGGAGAGAATTTATAATCGCTTAAAAGCAGATTATCAACATATGTCTCGCCTTTTGATCGGGGATCACGGATAAGTTTATCAACAATAATTTGAGATGCAGTGGGACATTCGCCGCCATACAGAGCACAGCCATAGTTTGCTGAAACAGTAGATACGCTTAACAAGAAAGCGACTGATGCAATAAGTAGATAGAAAAGTTTTTTCATTATTTAGTTATGTGTCATTGCAAAAGAGCGTAAGCGATTGAAGCAATCTATTGTATTAGGATTGCCTCGTCATTTCATTCCTCTCAATGACGTTTTTCTAACGAATGGCTGTATTTTATCAATTAGTTTTACTCTTGTCAAGACTATAGGATACAAGCTCTTCATTATCTAATGACATATCAATCGGGTCGGCAAATACGAGCATTCTTTTCCATGTTGTACCGGGAGGCCAACAGGTTTGCAGTATCAGCCGATTATCCAGATTATTCGGTTTTAAAAAATATGTATCGTCCGCATTAACAACCCTTTTTTCTGATACTTGATAGGGATAGAGTGTGCCGTTATAGACAATGTATATTTTATCCTTTGGCTCTAAATCTTTCAATAAATAAAAGACAGCATTGTAGTTGGTGACATTCCAAAAGTTATCGGTCGAATGGGCAAAAATATATTTTGATCCATATTCATTGGGGAGTGCAGTGCCTTTCGCATGTGCAGCACCTTGCTTTAATGCTGCTACATATTCTTCTTTATTTCCCGGATCAACATTGGCAACGACCGCACTATTAACGCCTATTTTAGGAATAACCAGTGCATAGTCGGTATTGACCGGATCGAGCTTGTTAACATACTTGTCGTTTAGTAGTTTCGTGAATGTCGGTGTATCAACAACCGAATCGACAATCGTAATTTCAGAAAGATTGATTTCCTCTTTGGGCTCCGGAGGGTTTAGTTGGAATTGGAGCTCGGTATAAACAAAAGGTGTTAACAGAAAAATGACGCCGATCATAGCAATGCCGGTCATAATTCTAAAAGCATTAGAAATATGTTGTCGTATAGAAGAATCATATTGTTCCGTAATCGAACGAGAAGGTCTATGTTTCTCTTGTTTAATAATCCTGACTGGATCATTTTCTGGAATGGTGAAGGCATGCGTGAGAATCGGATCCAGCTTTTCAGTGGACGGCTCTTCGCGATGGGCTTCAATAATAATATTGTCCGGCAGTGCTGGTTTGTCTACATATTGATAAATAACACCAGATGTTTTCATAATTAGCCGTCATTGCGAGGAGTATGAGCGACGAAGCAATCTTGTCATTGCATATGATTACTTCGCTTTGCTCGTAATGACAATTTTAAACCTATACATTTCTGTATAAATTTTGCATAGTATACCATTTCTACACAAACTATAGGTTATTATGTTGCAGGTAAAGCGCGCCACTACATTATTGGAGGATCGTCTCTTTCATGACCGAAGGAATCTCATTGAGCAATTCGCTGGTGGAATACCAATATCCTTTTGTTTTAAATAGTTTTTCCCCTGCTTTTTTATTGAAGTATGAAGCGGCACAAGCCGATAAAAAGGCGTCGTTTTTTGCATATAACGCGAGTGCGACACCAGCTAGGACGTCTCCGGTACCTCCTTTTGTCATACCCGCATTGCCTCCTGAGATCGTCACGCACTGGCCCTGCCTGCCAGCAGGCAGGTCTGGAGCACAAACTATGTCAGTTGAGCCTTTCAGGACAATGATGCAATTGTATTTCCTTGCTTTTTCGTAAACGGTTTGTTGTATTTCATTAGGATCTTTGTCCGCCAGCTGGCGGATTTGATCTTTGAACAATATTTCATATTCACGCGCGTGCGGCGTCAAAATAGCATTTTTAGGAATCCACTCGGGATCCATAACTTGCAACGATCCGCCATCGATTACCCATTTTTTATCAGGATATTTTTTTAAAAGGCGCTCGGTCATTTCACGCGTATCATCATCTTTTGCTTCCTGGCCTTCTATACGAGGAAGTCCCGGACCAATCAAAATGCTGTCTGCCTCCTGAATATAGTCATCTATCTTAGTACGCGGAACAACTATACCATTTCTAAATTGCTTTTTCGCCTGTTCTACAATCTGATTATTTTCGGGCACGGATGAAAAATACACCATGTCGACAATATGAGCTGCTGCCTCAAGAGACCAAAGAGCTGCTGCATGGAAAAGCTGTGATCCGGCAATAACCATCACTTTGCCATTTTGACCTTTATGAGAATCATGTGGAGGAATGTAGAGTTTTTTAAGTAATGCCGAATTAAATTCGTCCATGATACAATTCTACCAGATTGAAAAATAACTAAAAAGTAAAAATTCTATATGAAAAGATTTATTAACATTTATGTCATTGCGAGTCCCGCAGGATGCGGGACGCGGCAATCTCAATGGGATTGCTTCGCTCCACTCGCAATGACAACATAATGGTGAAATAATAGCTATGAAAATCGATATTATCACTCTCTTTCCCGATATGTTCCGCGGTCCGTTTGATGAGTCGATCCTTCGCAGAGCCCAGGACAAGTTATTGGTTAAAATCCGCATCCATAATTTAAGAAAGTGGTCGCTTAATGAGCGCGGAACGGTCGATGATCGACCGTATGGTGGAGGAACGGGAATGCTTCTTCGACCAGAACCGATCTTCGACGCTGTAAGAGAAATACGTGATTTAAGATTTAAGAATAATGATTTAAGAATAAAAAAAGAATCAAAAATCATAAATCATAAATCTAAAATCATTTTATTAGACGCAGGCGGTTCTGTCTACACCCAACAAAAGGCTCAGGAATATTCTAAACTTGATAACTTGATTTTAATCTGCGGACATTATGAGGGAGTGGATTATCGAGTACACGAACATCTTGCTGACGATGTTATTTCAATCGGAGATTATGTGCTAACCGGAGGAGAACTCCCGGCAATGACCGTCGTTGATTCTGTCGTGCGATTACTGCATGGTGTTTTGGAAAAAGAAACGGCGACACAAATAGAATCCTTTTCTCACCTACAACCTAAAACCCGCCCGCATCGCCTGACGGCGAAGCGTCTGGCGGGCGCGGCCTACAACCTAAAACCTATTCTCGAGTTTCCCCAATACACTCGTCCTGAAGAATTTAATGGACATAAAGTTCCAGAAATTTTATTAAGTGGCAATCATGCTGAAATAGAGAAATGGCGACATGATCAAGCTCATAAAAGAACAAAGAAAAATCGGCCGGATCTATTAAATATTACGGAGTTACCGATGGAGTAGGTTGAATAATTATCTGACTACCCGATTGTATTTGTCTTAAGACTCCCTGTGCCCGTACATTCTTTGGATTAAGTTGTAGTGCTTGTTGAAGATATGTTTGAGCTTTTTGGGGATCTCCCTGAAATAAAGAAAGAACGGCAAACGAGGTAAGCACATCCGAATTGTTTGGGCTGATTTCAAGAGCTTTCGTTAATTCCTCTTCTGCTTTTTGGAGGTCTTCTTGTATTGCATAAATTCCTGCTATTTGAACGTGTGATTGCCATAAATTTGGATTAATTTCGAGAGCTTTTTGGTAAAAGGCGAGAGCTTGCTCCTGGTTGTTTAAGCGTTGATACGCGTTGGCAAGGTTGTGGTATGCATCGGCATAATCTGGTTTTATTTCAATAGCGCGGGAAAACTCTAACGCAGCGTTTTGGTAATTTCCCTGTCTGACATACACGTCTCCCATATTATTGTGAGCATTATGACTATTAGGAGAAGCAGCAACCGTTGCTACCCACAGCACATCCTCATTTTTCCAATGGGAATTCCTAACCATTGATCGGATCGAAAAAATCATAACGATAATAACCACAAGTCCTATAATCACATCTCGATATTCTGAATACCGCTTCATCATCCATGAAAAGCCCATTGAAACTGACGCAATAATGCCGATTGAGCCAAGATATACATAGCGCTCTGCAACAACCCAGGAAATACGAAACGGGGTGAGAAACGGAGTGAGTGAAACAAAAAAGAATGCTAAAAAGAAAAAGAGGGAACGATTTTTACGGTAGGTAATAACTAATAAGGCACCGTAAAGAATTGTTGCGAATGTCTGAATAATAAACAAAAAGGCGGTTGGCGCAACTTCTGTGTGATACAAGGTGAGTCTCTGCGGCCAGAAGAGTAAGAAGACGTAGTTGGACAGTGCAACGGGTATTAAAAAGAGAGGATTGTCAAATCCGGATTCCAGATAATACATGTTTGACAGGTCGTGAATCCGCTCAAAAAAGAACCGTGCTATAAAACCGAAAAAAAAGAGAATAACTCCGAAAACTACGATATACCACTTCCAATTTTTTGAAATCCTGCCCGTTACTAGATCAAACAAAAATATGAGAAAGGGAAGCACAATTGCTTTTTCTGAAACTAAGAGGGAAACGATAAAAAGTATACCGGAAATGATATAGAAATGCTTATGCTTTAATCCGAGAATATAGCACGTGAGGCTCGCCAAAACTACCATGCTGTATTGCGGATAGATGCCTCCTGAAATCCATATAACTGGCTCAACCAGGATCGGATGAACCGCAAATAGTACTGCACTAATTAAAGCAGTTCTGGTGTTTGTCAGCAGCCACACGAGTATAAATGTCAACCATACCGTACCGACATGAAATAAAATGCTTGGTATCCGAAATGCTGCCGGATTCGCCCCAAATATATTGTATGTAATAGAATAGAGAATAGTTCGCAAAAACATGTGGGGGACGTGCACTGCATATTCAAGCGACCCTAACCGGGGATCATTAATAAGAGGCAAATCATCTGATACAAACGCGTTGTTAATTGAGTTGGCATATACAACAATAACCAGTACTCCTAATCCGATAAATATAAAACGATGTTCGAAAAACCACTTTTTTGACAAGTGTTCAGTTTGCGAGAGAACATGTTTCAAAAAAGAATTCGAAACGGGAGTCTTTTTAGAAAAATAACCCATTTCGTGCATATAATTTGCAATAGCTTCGGAAGAAACAGATATTTTATTGCTTATTTCCTGAGCAGAGTGAGTTTCTGCCAATACTTTGATGATCCGTTTTTGTTTTTTTGAAAGCGACATGATAGTTTGAGTTTAGCAAATATTTTCTTCGGTTTACGATTAGCGATTTACGAATGACGATTATTTAAGTGTAAATGGCGCGATACTTATGATTAAGATAATCAATAAGATAGGAAGCGTTGAGCTTTTCTCCCGTCACCCGCTGTACCAACTCATCCGGCCAATACAAACTTCCATATTGATAAATATTCTCACGCAACCAGGAAAGTACGGTACCCAAATCCCCTCGGCGCAACAATTCATCAAGCGGTAATTCTTTTTTCATAGTGCGCGTAAACTGTGCCGCATACAGATTGCCGAGCGTATAGGTGGGAAAATAACCAAAGACGCCGTATGACCAATGAACATCCTGCAAAACACCCTCTCGGTCCGTGGTTGGAACGACACCGATGTACTCCTTCATTTTTACTTTCCAAATCTCCGACAAGTCGTTCGGCTTGATTTTATTGTTGATTAAAGCTTCCTCAAGTTCAAATCGAAGCGCTACATGAAGATTGTAGGTAACCTCATCCGCTTCCACACGCGTCAGACTCGGTTGCACAAGATTAAACAATCTCGTGATTTCTTCTTCATGGACATCTGCTAATTGTTCAGGGAAAAATGCTTGCAAGACCGGTGTCAAAAAATATAAAAATACCGGATTTCGTCCCACTTGATTTTCCCAGAACCGTGATTGTGATTCGTGAATCCCGAGCGAAACACCACTATCCAGAGGAGTTACATCGTACTCCTCAGAAATCCCCTGTTCATATAACGCATGCCCTGCTTCGTGAATAGTCGCCATAAGACTGGGACGGGGATCGTGCCGGTCATACCAGGTCGTAATACGCACATCAAGGCGATGAATATTCATGGTAAAGGGATGGGGTGACTCACTAAAATGTCCCGCATCGAGATCGTAACCCATTTTTTTAAGGGCAAATTGAGAGAGTTGCCGCTGCCTCTTGAGAGAATAATGATGTTTCTCACCAACCAAATCAAGTGACTCACGATAGTATTTGCTCTTTTGAATATAGGTAAGTAACTTTTTAAGTTCTCGGCGTACATGGTCAAACATAGTTTTGCATTGTCTGGTCGTTAATCCTTGTTCAAACTGGTCAAGAAGCGCATCATAAGGATTGTCTGTAAATCCTAAATGCTGGGCAACCAACTGATTAAGTTTAATCACTTTGGATAAATGGGGAAGAAACAGTTTAAAATTATTATCTTTTTTTGCCTGTTGCCATGCCATAAAAGCCTCTGATGTCGTCTTTGAAAATTCAACAATTAATTCCTTGGGGACATGGTAGTAGTATTTGGCAGACCAGTTGAGATTTCTCATCATTGCTTTTTCATGGTCGTTAAGTTTATCTTTTTGCTCATTTACCTTTTCAAGAAGCAGCCTGAATTTGGTATCAAGCCATCGGTCGGTTGTCAGCGCCGTCAGCTGAGCCATTTGTGCGGCCCGCGCTTCGGATGCTTTAGAGGGAAGATTGACATTTAGGTCCCAATCAAGAAGCGCTTTCGTTTTATTCAGAAGCGATATCTCACGGTACTGTTCAACAAGTTTCCTGGTATACGTATTGGAATAGTGCATGTTGGAATGATAACAGAGATCAATCTGATGTCAATCTAATAATCTTTGCTCGTTTCATGATTGATTCTGGTATAGCCGCAGGGTCGGCAGTGGTAAGAATCGTTTGTTGATTATAAATACTCTTTAATACTAATTTTTTATGATTGGTATCAAGCTCCGATAAAATATCGTCAAGAAGCAAGAGCGGTTTTATGTCTAACGCATGTTCAAGATAGGATAATTCCGCCAGCTTAAGCCATAATACTCCCATGCGCTGCTCACCGCGCGATCCAAATTTTTTAAGATGTTGGGCTTCATCCGGAGCATCCCCTTTATACACGATAAAATCATCTCGATGAGGCCCTACAAGTGTCATCCCTGCTCCTCGTTCGGCATCGTAATAGGTGTCAAATCGTTCCTGCGATACAACACTATGATCGTATGAGACATTAAACTGAATATCTCTTTTTTCCTGCAATACAAATGAATTCAATGAGGAAATATAGGAGGCACGCGTATCGTGAATAACAGCACCGTTATCTATTAGTTGTTTTTCCCAAAAGGATAGCTCATCTTGTTTGATAGAAACATGTTCTTTAATCAGAGAAAGAAGCTTATTTCTGACTCGTAGTGCCTTTTCGTATAACGTAAGCGATCGATAATAGAGACGGTCTGCTTGAGACAAAACCGTATCGAGATACCGGCGCCTGCCGGAAGGACTTCCGATAATTAAATAGAGATCTTCGGGCCAAAATAGTACGGATGGCAGATTTCCTATGATATCGGATTTTCGCTTGTCAATTTTATTCAGTGCAAACTTTTTGTACGGTGCTTTTTTCCCCTGCACAACACCGGGCGTCAGAATAACATTGATAGAATCTGTAGAGACAGGTCTTAGACCTGTCTCTACAAGCACTTTCACTCGTGCAACTTCCTGGCCCGTTTGAATCATCTCTTGTTCCCGTTCTGCACGAAATGAGGAGCCGGTGGACAAAAGCATAATTGCTTCAAGAATCGTTGTTTTACCGGTGGTATTCGGACCAATAATAATGGTTAATTGATCAGAAAAAGAAAACTCTCGATCGAAATAGTTTCTGAAATTGGAAAGATGAATTTTATGAAGAATCATAATTGACCTAATTATTCTAATTGATCTAATTTCTAAATCAATCAGAAAACAAATCGAAAATGAGGTTTAGGTCAATTAGGTTAATTAGAGCAATTAGTAATTTTATTTTTCTATAGTGGTACCAATGAAGTCTTTCCCTTCGATTGCTTTCTCTACGTTTCTTAAATCCTTCCCTGCAAGCGTAATGATAGTGAGTCCAAGTTCATCGGAAAGTTTTGCGGCTATGGGATCAATTGGGGAAGAAAAACCGGGAACCCATTTATCTCCAAACATTACGCGATATTCTTTCCAACTCATCCTATCAATTCGTTTCGCCTGTGGGTCTTTTCGAGGATCTGCTGTATATACACCATCGGTATTACTCATATTAACAATGGTTTTAGCGCCATAGAACTTACACATCATAACAGTATCATAATCAGTTGACCAACCCGGTTTCCAACCAGATCCAATAATAAGTGAATAATTTCCTATATCTTGAATCTCGTCATAACTCTCAATAATCTGAGGACGAGCAATGTCGCGAAAAATAGTACGGATAAGGTGTGCGTTGAGCCGAGTAGCATGAATACCGAGCCAATCAAGATCTTCATTGGGAACAT
>Ga0075773_119_pt1 | contig 21967 bp, 20 predicted proteins | sample RifGroC1_FD_67866 | JGI IMG/M metagenome (GOLD analysis project Ga0075773, IMG submission 67866) | Microgenomates bacterium GW2011_GWC1_41_8
AAGGTAGTCTTTTGGTTCTGGCAAAAGAATTAGGTATTGATCCGGAAACGGTTAAAAAAGGCGGCGCATTGCTCGATGAATTCTCGTTTGATCAGCAGAAAAAAGTCATGAGTGTATTTTGGGAGGAAATGCAGAGCATGATGCTTTACAGCAAAGGTGCTCCCGAACAGATATTGGCACTTTCAAGTTATATATCTCTCTCAGGAAAACAAAAGAAACTTACCAAAGCTGACCGTGACAAAATTAATGACGCTATTACCGATGCCGCACAAAAGGGGTTACGCGTCCTCGCTCTGGCCCGAAGAAACGTAGCTAAAAAGTTTAATACAAGAGAATCTGCAGAAATAGAATTGACCTTTTTAGGACTCGTTGGTATCGCGGATCCGCCTCGAAAAGACGTGAAAGACGTGCTCCAGATTGCCAGGGAAGCGGGAATTAAAACGATCATGATAACCGGAGACAACCCGCTTACCGCAACATATATTGGCCGTGAAATCGGACTGATCGAGTCTGATGACTGTTACGTCACCGGCCAACAACTTGCTCAGATGCATGATGAAGAACTTTCCGATCGACTGAAAACATCGAGCGTGTTTGCGCGTACAACGCCGGAAGATAAATACCGCATCGTAAAAGTGCTTCAAAAGCACGGCCACTCAGTTACGGTTACGGGCGACGGGGTCAATGATGCACTCGCTTTAAAACAGGCAAACGTGGGTGTCGCTATGGGAATTACGGGTACCGATGTTGCAAAAGAAGTAGCTGACATGATAATTACAGATGATAATTTTGTGTCGATCGTTCGGGCCATTCGCGAGGGTCGCATTATTTTTGACAATATTGTGAAAAGCATTACCTATCTCATCGCCTGTAATCTTGGCGAGGTGCTACTTATTTTTATTGCAATAGCGCTCGGTTATCCTGCACCATTGCTTCCCGTCCAAATATTATGGGTAAATCTCGTCACGGATGGTTTGCCTGCATTAAGTCTCGCTTTTGACCCCGGATCTTCCTCGATTATGAAAAGACAATCCTATATAAACGGGCATTATTTATTGAGTAAATCAAATCTGCTGCCCATTCTTGAGCTTGGTGCATTGACAGCCTTTATTCCGCTTGCCTTTTATCTCATAGCGATTATGACAACGACGTTAGAATCTGCCCGCACCGTAGCGTTTACATCTATGGTGCTCACTCAGATGATCATTATTTTCTTTATACGACCCGATCAGAAAATGACATCAAATAAACTATTACTTGCGTCGGTAGCAATTTCATTGTTTCTGCAGTATATAGTCATTACGTTTGAACCATTTGTCACTATTTTTCATATTGGGAGATGATATTGACAACATCATCTAAACATGTCACTATAAAGCCATGAGAAAAATACTGCCGATATTTTTATGGTTTCCAACAACGATCGGTGCACTGTTAGTTAGCCTTATGTTTCTTGTACTTATAAGCAAAGACACCCATCAAACGGGTACGGTAATAGCACAAGAGCCTATTCTTTCTATACCGGCGGTGCTCGGTTCATATCATTCAAACATCATTGCGCGGGACGCTCGTCCTGAAATTGTCGCACAGTTTTTAGAAAGCTATAGCTGCCCTTTACAGCCGTATGAGCAATATGCCCTATCGTTTGTAAACACAGCCGATAAATATAATTTGGATTTTAGACTTCTGCCTGCCATTGCTATGCAAGAGTCAAACTGTTGTAAGAAAATGCCCGATGGATCAAATAATTGCTGGGGGTATGGTATCTACGGCGACCAAACGGTTCATTTCAGCTCAGTTGAAGAAGGAATGGATATCGTTGGTCAAACACTCGCAAAAAACTATACTACAAAAGGTCTTATGGAACCTGATGAAATCATGGGTAAATATACGCCGCAAAGCAAGGGAAGCTGGGCCTATGGCGTTTTGTATTTTATGAATGAGATGAAGTAGTGCTTGACAAGCCTATAATATATGTTATAATACGCAACAGATCCTGAAGTTATATCAGATAATGATATTGCTTCAGGATTTTTTGATGGTTACTTAACGATGATCCCGCCTTGGCGGGAGAAGAGTTTAGTAATCCATCAATCCACCGAAGCGAGTACTTCAACAGTCCCGCCACGACGGGAGGTTGAACACGAGCATAGGAGGATCTTAACAATCTAAGACCTCTAACTTCATTATATCTTCTCAAATCCTTCTGCCATTCTCAACGTGCGAGCGATGGATTATATCGCACTCACGTCAGGAATGACACCTATAAAACATATGAAAATTAATCGAGCTTTTATGATCGGATATCTTGCGACAGCTTGGATGCTTACTCGTACCCAAGTAGTATATGCTCAAGATTTCCCTGATATTGCCGGTGCATCCGCACAATTAAATACTTCTCGCAGTGAACAGGAGGAGGATGCACGTGTCAAAAAACTTGAAAAGTACCTGACGTCTCTCAACTCACCCTTGGTAGATAACGCAGAGGATTTTGTCAAATATGCTGATATTTATGGGTATGGAGATAATTGGTCTATGGTAGCCGCAATTGCAGGTGTAGAATCAACATTTGGTAAACGCGTTCCTAAAAATTCTTACAACGCATGGGGATGGGGTATACCCACGGGAAAACAGTCGGGTATTGGATTTGAAGCTTGGGAAGAGGGTATTGCAACCGTATCAAAAGGTTTGAAAGAAAACTATATGGATCGGGGAGCGACAAATCTTGCTTCTATTGGGCGAATATACGCACCGCCTTCTCACACGTGGGCAGGGAATGTACAGTATTTTATGAACGAAATCGAGCAGACATCTGTTGAGCCTGAGTTATCGTTGTAAAAAACTCAAAATATTACTGTATCTCACAGTGCACTCGCTTTTTCACTTTTTATGCTGAGCTATGCTCTACAAAAGACAAGAACAGATATATTGATTATGATAAACGCGGTCAATTTGTGGTAACCGGCGACGAAAAAGTGGTAAGAATTGGCGAGCTTTGTTTGCTGCAATACTACTCATTCCCTTATTAAGCACCCGGTCAATAATCGTTAGAAATGTCTTGTTTCCTTCGGCGGATCATGTAGAATGCCAATGAAACGAGGATAGCGAGCAACGTTATAACGACGACGAATACAATAATTCTATTTTCTGCAGGTGAGGAAACGGGTATATCCTCGGACGTTGACACAGTTTCTATCGTTTCAGAAAGATAGGGGAGCGGCATTACCTTCTCACGCAATGGTTGAGCATCTGATAATGGTATACCATTTGTCGTTTTAAGAAGAAGAGCAGAATCACTCAGTTGAATAATTTCTGATACGCCGGGAATTGAAATGATGCTTCCCACATCTCCTTCCAAAATATAATAATGAGAGACGTCAAATTGATCGTCTGCGATCAGTGCTGATTCGACCGTTAGATGAACCTGCTCGTATGTTGAACGGTTCATGGCCACGAGCATCAGAGGTGTTGAATAATCAGGATGCTCATAGGTTCCATAGACAGCCGAACTGAGATCTGCTATTTCAGCAAATTCTTTATCAGAACGATAGGAAATGAGGACGAGAAGTAACGGCTGGTCGTCATCATAAAAAGCCTGAACTGGTTTTACTAGGTATATCATGTTATGATCCTCGAATCGCATTTATAAATGCCGGCAAATTTTCAGTGTCAGATCCACCCGATGCCCATATCGCAACCCCCGTAATATGAGGTGCAATGTAATCTAAAAACTGCATACAATTGCTCCACGGCTGTGATCCACAACGTGAAGACATAACCTGAACATATATTTCAAAATTATCTCCGGTAATTGCTTTATATGCAGTTACGTCAGCAATTACCGCATCACGTCTCGCCTCAGCTGTTTGGCTTTCAATAAACTGTTGTTCTTGAAAAGCAACACCGGTAAGACCTGCTTCTTTCATGAGTCTAACAGCTTCTGCCCGCTGAGATTCTTTTCCTGCTAAGATTGAGTTTAGGCGTATAGGTCCCCATATCACTTTAAATCCGTATTGTTTAGCGAGATTAACCAGTCTAACAACAGAATTTTGATCACTAGCTGTATGCATCGTATTGATCTCTGTGCTGGGTGTACCAACAGACAGTTCCATATCGTATCCAATAATCGTGATGCCGGCATCTTTTAAATCCTGTGCATAATTTTCAAGCATCCATTGTGTCGTAGCATACGAGGATGTCATCATCAATTTTATTGCGTCCATAGATTTCATCTGTTGAATTTGAGACTGTAACTGAGACGCTTTTGCGCTCTCAGACATGCCTTCCACTGATCGATCCGTAAACCAACCATATGCATATATCGGAACAGAATCTGAACCGTACCCGGGCTGATAATTATAAGCAGAAATCATAACCGGCAATTCGGAACGAGAAGAAGCAGGAGGTAATGTTGGGATAGGAGTAGGTGTTGGATCTACAACATCTCTATCAGGCGTTGGCGTTGGTGTCGGAACAGGTGTCGAGGTAGGTTCTTCTGTTTTAATACAGCCTCCCGAAGCACCGGATAAAGAGCATGAAGTAGAACATCCTGCCGGAATAGTAATTGCATTACTGACTTTTGTTGCGGACGATTCGATGGATTGATCACACCGTGCATATGCTCCATCACCCGAAGCACAACTGGTACAGGCGTAGCGTTCGCATGAAATCACGATATCTGAACCTGATACGTTTGTAAGGGTAGTTGATCTACCAGAGCCATCTCCTTGTGAACAAGTAATATCAACGACTCCATCAGAATTTAGATCCCGTAGCGAATCATAAGCGCCTCCTTCGTGAGATGTTAGACTACAAGAATCTTCTGCCCATGCACTCCAGCAACGTCCAATACCGCCAAAGACCCAATCAACTTGCTGTGTTTTACCATCAAGTGTGGAATCATCTGGACCACCTATAGAGGTTGTCGGCGTTGGAAGAGAATCAGGAGATTCTGTCGGTGTTGCGGTAGGTGTAGGTGGTGGCGTCGGCGTTGAAGTTGGTTCGTCAGATGCTAAACTTTCAATTGCCCGCGCCAAATTCAGTCGTTTGCCATATGAACTATTTCCATCATCACCAGAAAACTCAGGTGTAGTCACAATATCCGTACCAGGTATATCATCCGCCGTGTCTACGAGAAGTTTTCGTACTTCAAAAGGACTCATGTCTTTTTCTGAAAGAATGAGTGCCGCTGCTCCCGCCACATAAGGAGAGGCAAAACTGTTTCCTGAAATAGCTATATAATTTCCATCAACTGCAGTAGTAAGAGGACAGTTAGTATCGAAGCATTCATTAGATCCGACATTACCACTCAGTGCAGAAATTATTTTTGTATCTTTCCAGGACAATGGTCCATATCCTGACCAATAAACATGCTGATCATCCGACCCAACACTCGTCACATGTAAAATATCCGGATGATTAGCCGGGCTCATACAAGCAGAATTGATCGGCTCATTAGCTGCCCCCGTGACTACCAGAGTATTATGAACTCGCGTAGCATATGAAATAGAGTCAGTAACGACTTTATCTCCTTCTGTTGCCACGTCTACCCTACAAATGCTTTCTCCGATAAAACTCATATTGATAACATTGGCCCCATTATCTGCCGCGAACTTTGTCCCATTTTCTATTGCATACGAATCAAATAATTGGCCGCCTATTCGTACTGCCATAATTTTGACATTCCAGTTGACACCAGCTACGCCGATACTGTTGTTTCCGATAGCTCCGGCGATGCCCGACACCATAGTTCCATGTCCCAGTGTATCAACTGCATCTATATCTTCCATCGGGTCGCTATCGTTATCATAGAAATCCCATCCGTAGACGGTGCCCCCGCCAACCTGCCCCGTCCACATATTATCTTTTAGGTCTTCGTGGTTATAGTTAACTCCTGAATCTAGAACCGCAATAACTATTGATTTGCTTCCGGTGGTAACATCCCAGGCATCTTCCGCATGTGAGATTTGGTGAGTCCATTGACGGGGATATGCAGTATCATTCGGAATTGCAATTGGCTTATAGACAAAATTTGGCTGTGCGTGTTTAACAAAATCAAGTTGTTTGAATCGAGTAACCGCCTCTTCAACCGTTCCTGTTTCGAACTCTATTTTAAATGTCCGATTGTCATACTGAGCAAGATGTGGTGGCAGATCTGAGGTTCCCAATTTAATGGTAGGTGCATTGGATATATCGATACTGGTAGGGTCCGGGTCAATTGAACGAATTTGTATCTCGTCAGACAGTGTTTTGTATCCTATCCCCGATGGCGTTTTCAAACGACTTTTTCGAAAGGGATTAAGGGAACTCAGTGAGTGGGATAAGAAATCCCAAAATGATTCATCTTGTCCTGGACCAATCTGCTCTCTGTAGAGCTCTGCAAGGGTAGCTTCACCTTCCGGAGTAAATTGCACCAAGACTTCATTATTCACATACGCTTCCTCATTCTGAGCATAAATACGATTCGAAAGGCTCAAAAACAAAGTGATACCCTGAAACGCGACCAAAATGAGAACGAAGTATTTTAAGCTCATACACTTCACGATACTAATATGTATTATAGTGCTATATTCCTCATTTGTTGTCAACGACTTGACAGCTTCTTACGACATTGCTATAGTACAAGACTAGTAAACTACGTACGTGGCTACATTCACGGGCTAAAGTCTATGCCTTTAAGCACCGTACGTAGTAAACTCCGCAAACAATGCGACTAAATATTAAGAAGATCTGCGACCAATTTATTACTACTCGTTTTCATAAAACGAATTAATACCCTCCATTTTGGAGGGTTTTTTTAAGGAAAAAATTAATAATATGAGCAAAACGATAGCGAAACTCACTTTTGAAGATGGTTCTGTAGTTGATGGAGAGAGCTTTGGATATGAACGGTCTGTTGCGGGTGAAGTAGTATTTACCACGGGCATGGTCGGATATCCTGAAAGTTTGACGGATCCGTCATATAAGGGTCAAATTTTAGTCTTCACGTATCCCTTGATAGGCAACTACGGTGTGCCCGATAAAAAATTATGGGAATCAGACCGGATTCACACAACTGCTATTATTGTGTCAAACTATATTGATGAAAAATCACACCATCAGGCAAAACAGACACTCGCTGAGTGGCTTCGGGATGAAAAAATACCGGGAATCGAAATAACGGATACCCGCGCGTTGACCCAGAAGATTAGAGAAATGGGAACCATGCTCGGAAAGATAGAATTTGAAAAATCAGTTGATTGGTATGATCCGAATAAGGAAAATCTCTCTGCGTTAGTCTCCGTTGCAAAGCCTACAACATATAGACCTTCTTCAACCGTCCGCCTAAGGCGGGCGGTTTTAATAGATTGCGGGGTAAAGAAAAATATTATCAGATCACTGGTTGCCCGAGGTGTCGAAGTGACCGTAGTTCCGTGGAATTATGATATAGAAACGTTACAAGAAAAGCCTGACGGCGTGATTATTTCTAGTGGTCCGGGAGATCCAAAAATAATGAAAGAAACCATAGCAAATGTAAAAAAAATAGTGCAGGCGCATATCCCGACACTTGGCATCTGCTTTGGAAATCAAATTCTTACACTTGCTGTGGGCGGGGATACGAAAAAAATGAAATTTGGCCACCGGAGTCAAAATCAACCCTGCGAATGCCATACACAACCGGGAAGATTTTATTTAACAACCCAGAACCACGGTTTTGAGGTATCGAAACTACCACCCGGATTTAAACCATGGTTTACCAACGTAAATGATGGAATAATCGAGGGGATTATACACGAAAAAAAACCGTTTATGTCCGTACAATTTCACCCGGAAGCGTGTCCCGGACCAACGGACACGGGATGGGTGTTTGATTATTTTTTGGAACGGATAGTTTAAATATTATAATGATAAAGAAAGTTCTCATTCTCGGTAGCGGCGCTCTCAAGATCGGCCAGGCAGGAGAGTTTGATTATTCCGGATCTCAAGCTATAAAAGCCTTGAAGGAAGAAGGCATAACTTCCGTCTTGATAAATCCAAACATTGCCACTGTACAGACATCAGATTATATGGCCGATGAAGTATATTTTTTGCCCGTCGATCCTTATTTTGTTGAAAAAGTGATAGAGAAGGAAAAACCGGATGGTATTTTTCTTTCTTTTGGCGGTCAGACCGCACTCAACTGCGGAGTTGAACTTCATAAATCCGGAGTATTAAAAAAACATAACGTCTCTATTTTAGGAAGTCCCATTGAATCGATTATCTTAACAGAAGACCGCGAGAAATTTGCAAAACATTTACGTAAAATCCACCGATCAATTCCTCACAGTATTTCAGCAACGACCATGAAAAAAGCTCAACATGGCGCACGGGAAATTGGATATCCCGTCATGATCCGTGCCGCGTATGTGTTAGGAGGCCAGAGCTCAGGTATTGTGCAGAATGAACAAGAACTTACTAAATTATGTGAAGAAGCATTTTCATTTGCGCCGCAGGTGCTGGTTGAACAATATCTGCATCATTATAAAGAAATAGAATATGAAGTCGTTCGGGATAAAAACGATAACTGCATTACGGTATGCAACATGGAAAATTTTGACCCGCTCGGTATTCATACGGGAGAGTCTATCGTCATTGCACCGTCTCAGACTTTAAATAACTACGAATACCACACACTCCGCCAGGCATCTATCGATATTATCCGCAGTTTAGGAATTGTCGGAGAGTGTAATATTCAGTACGCAGTCAGTCCAAATCCGTCTTCTTCATCGTCATTCCCGCGCAGGCGGGAATCTATAAACAATAAACAGGAGATTCCGGATCACGCTTCGCGTGTCCGGAATGACAATAATAATCTCGAATACTACGTCATCGAAGTGAATGCGCGCCTTTCACGTTCATCAGCGCTCGCTTCAAAGGCCACCGGCTACCCGCTCGCGTATGTTGCCGCAAAACTGGCGTTGGGAAAGACGCTCAACGAAATTCCAAATCAAGTCACAAAAGTAACACAGTCATTCTTTGAGCCGGCTCTTGATTATTGTGTCGTGAAGATTCCACGCTGGGATATTGATAAATTCAGAAAAGCTCATGAAAAAATCGGATCTAGTATGAAGTCGGTGGGCGAAGTCATGGGAATCGGTCGTAGTTTTAGCGAAGCGCTTCAGAAGGCGGTCCGTATGCTTGAAATCGGCGTTGACGGGATTACTGATCATTCATATCTGTTTAAAAAAAGTAATGGCAATTTTACTCAACAACAAATTATCGACGAACATATTCTTTGTCCGACACCTCGCAGATTATTCGCGGTAACTTATCTTTTGCAACATAACTACTCTCTTGAAAAGCTGTACCAACAGACAGGAATTGATCCATGGTTTTTGAACAGAATTCATGAAGCTGTTCAACTTGAAAAAAAAATTAATGCAAAAAAATTGTCAGAAATTGATTCAAAACAACTGCGAAAACTAAAACAATATGGTTTTTCTGACCACCGAATCGCTGTAATAACTGGCACGTTAGAGGATCATGTTCGAAACAGAAGAAAAAAGGACCATATTCTTCCTTCAGTGTTTCAAATCGATACGCTTGCGGCCGAATTTCCGGCACAGACGAATTATTTATATCTCACCTACCATGGAAATCATCACGATATTGAACCTCGAGGAGATGAGGGCATCATGGTATTGGGATCCGGACCGTACCGTATTGGTTCTTCGGTAGAATTCGATTGGAGTTGTGTGTCCGCCGCCCGAAGATTAGTTCGCTATAACAAAAAATCAATTATCGTCAACTGCAATCCGGAAACCGTATCTACCGACTATGATGTCAGTGACCGGCTCTATTTTGAAGAATTATCGCTTGAAAGAGTTTTAGATATTTATGATTTTGAAAAATCACACGGGGTTATTATATCGGTGGGCGGACAAACACCGAATAATCTCGCTGTTCCTCTGAAGGAAAATAAGGTGCGGATATTGGGTACTGACCCTGACAATATTGACCGTGCAGAAGATAGAAATACGTTTTCTAAAACACTTGACAAGCTGAACATAAAACAGCCGGAATGGATTCAGGCAACGACGATTGAACAGGCTGAACTGTTTGCACAAAACGTCGGGTATCCGATTCTTGTACGGCCATCCTATGTCCTGTCAGGAAGTGCTATGAGTGTTTGCAGCAACGATGCGGAATTAAAGAATTACCTTGAACGGGCAGTCAGCATCAATAAATCCCGGCCCGTCACGGTCTCGAAGTTCTATGAAGGAGCAAAAGAAATAGAAATTGACGCTGTTGCATGGCGCGGGACGTTGGATGTCTACGCTATATCAGAACATGTCGAGTATGCCGGTGTCCATTCAGGAGATGCAACAATTGTTTTTCCGGCGCAACGCGTATATGAACCAACAAAACAAATCATCCTCGATTATACGCGCAAGCTTGCAAGGACCTATCAGATTACGGGACCGTTTAACATCCAGTTTCTTGCGATCAGAAACGACGTATCCATCATAGAAATGAACTTGCGTGCATCCAGAACATTTCCACTTTTATCGAAAGCAACGGGCATTAACTTTGCAGAAAAAGTCGTTGATGCATTTTTTGATGATGGCCGTGTAGAAAAAGAAGTATTTCCGCCATACACGGTCGTTAAAGTACCTCAATTTTCTTTTGCTCGGTTAACGGGAGCTGATCCCGTGCTTGATGTTGAAATGAACTCAACCGGAGAAGTAGGATGTTTTGGAGATGATGTCGATGAGGCATTTTTAAAATCTATGCTTTCAGTCGGGTATGCGTTTCCGCACAAAAATATTCTGGTATCTATCGGTGATTGGTACAAAGAACAATTCGCATCTAAGCTAGTGCAATTGCATGCGATGGGGTATACGTTGTATGCTACAGAAGGAACGGCTGATTTTATGAAGCAAAAACTGGGTATCCCTGCCATTTCCGTTAAAAAGGGATATGAGGGCGGCAAACAGAATGTTTTGAGTCTTATCGAACAGAAAAAAGTCGAACTGGTCATTAACATTCGGGACCGATGGCATAAATCGGCTGATGCGAAAACATATCGTAAAGAAACGACGGACGGATATCTTATTAGACGTTCAGCATCGGATCATAACATATCGTCATTAACAGATATTAAAAAATCATCTTTGTTTGTATCAGCGCTTTCAGAAAAGAAATTGGCAGATTTGAAAATTAAATCATGGAAAGAATATCTAAGCCTCAACATATTAAAATGAAAAAAATAAACGGTAATTTTTACCAGAAATCAATCGTCAGCATCGACCAGTTTGATGCACATGACATTGAAAAAGTTTTTGACGTGGCAGATTCGTACAAAAAAGGTCTCGAGAAGGGAACCGTATTTCATGACTTGGAAGGAAAACTTCTAACTGCTTTGTTTTACGAACCTTCATCGCGCACGTTCGGTTCGTTCACAGCCGCAACGCAGCGTCTCGGCGGCGGAATCATTCCAATTCAAGGCGTGCAATTTTCATCTGTTGTTAAAGGAGAGACACTTGAAGATACCATTCGAGTATTTGCCAGCTATTCAGATGCAATTGCACTGCGGCATCCGGAAGAAGGCGCATCAAAACACGCGGCAGAAGTTTCACCCGTACCCATTATTAACGCGGGGGACGGAGTCGGAGAACATCCAACACAGGCACTTTTGGATTTATATACTATTAAAGAACGGCTTGGCAGAACAGAACATCTCTCGATCGCTATGGTAGGAGATTTGAAATACGGCAGAACCGTACACTCACTTTCAAAACTCCTTTCTCTCTATAAAAATATAGTGATGTATTTTGTTTGCCCCAAAACATCCCAAATGCCCCAAGATATTGTCAATCTAATAAAAAAACGAGGAGTAAAAATAGAGATCGTATCATCTATTCAACCAATAATTGATAAGATAGATGTTCTCTACATGACGCGCGTGCAAAAAGAGCGGATGGATAAGAAGCTGTACGAGAGCATCAAGGACTTATTTATCCTGAACGGCCGAATGGCCGGAAGGATGAAGAAAAAATCAATCATCATGCACCCGCTTCCGAGAATTCATGAAATGACTACTGATGTAGATAGTAACCCGCGCGCCGTTTATTTTACTGTTAACAAAATGAAAACGGTAAAACTTCCCGGTCTCATTGATCCTCATGTCCACCTTCGCGATCCCGGAGCAACCCACAAAGAAGATTTTGAATCAGGAACAAAAGCAGCCGTTGCCGGAGGATTTGTTATGGTTCTGGACATGCCGAACAATCCTGAACCAACTATTACCGTAGAAGCTCTTGAACAGAAAAAACGATTGGTAAAAGAAAAAGCGGTGTGTGATGTCGGATTTATTTTTGGCGCTTCATCCCGTCATCCTGAGCGAGCAGAGCGAGTCGAAGGATCTCTGTCAAATAACGATAACACGAGTGAGTTTGAAAAAGTAATTGATGACGTATATGCATTAAAAGTTTACATGGACACGACAACGGGTAACTTGCTTATCGAAGAAGAGCAAATATTAGAAAATATTTTTAACAAATGGCCTTCTCATAAACCAATCGTCGTCCACGCAGAAAGAGAGATGATGAATCGTGCCATCGATCTTGCAAAGAAATTCAATAAAAAACTTCATATAGCACATCTGTCTCAGCGATCAGAATTGGAGCAGATTATTCAGGAAAAAGAAAGTGATAACCCGCCATTCGGCGTTCCCGGACTGGAAACAAGTTTACCCTTGATGCTAACTGCCGTTTCAGAAGGGAGAATTACGATAGATGATATTGTCCGTTTAATGCATAAGGAACCGCAAAAAATATTCGGAATAGACGTAGTGCGGATTAGTGATCCGCGACTACAAAATGGCGATACTTATATTGAAGTAGATACAAACGCGGAGTATACTATCGAAAATAAGAATTTGTTCACCAAATGCGGCTGGAGCACGTTTGATGGTATGAAAGTAAAAGGGAAAATAGTCAGAACAGTGATTAGGGGAAGAAAAGTCTTTGAGTCAGAATAATCATGGAAATACCAAAAGGGTGGGATCAATTTAATATTGGAGATGTAATAGCTACCGAAGTAATAAATGGTGAGTGGGATGATTTACAAGTTAGTCCAGATGAAATTTGGAGAATCCGAAACGCTGTCAATGTCGGTGAGGATTGTGCAATAGAAATTGCGCTTGCTCTTCATGACGCAAGAGCAAGAGAGTTATTATCAGGTATAGCTGTATGAAAAATAAACTCGCTACCCGGTTCCTGAACGTCACTTTTCCTAATCCTCTCATTCTCCCATCAGGTATCATCCAAGAAATAAAGGATCATAAGCGTGCAGAAGAGCAGGGGATTGGAGGAATAACCACAAAGTCCTTAACGCCAAAACCGAGAGAGGGCAACCCACTTCCTCGGGTGTGCAAATATGAACATGGGTTTCTCAACTCCGTAGGTTTGCGAAATCCCGGACCAAAAAAGGGGCCAGATCAAATAGAAGAATTGATTAAAAAAGTTAAAGTTCCCGTCATCGTCAGTATTTTTGCGACTTCAACTGCTGATTTTAAAATGCTTGCCAGAGCAGTTATGCCCGTCTCAACTCCCCTCATAGAACTCAATCTTTCCTGTCCTAATACTATTAATGATCTGGGACAACCGATGGGTATCGGTCCGGATTCTGCTGCAGCAGCCGTAAAGGCGGTTCGTAAAGCAGTAGGCAAAAAGAAAAAACTCATTGCAAAACTAACACCTAATGTTTTTAATATTTCAGAAGTTGCAAAGGCCGTCGAAGATGCTGGAGCCGATGCAATTTCGGCAATCAATACCGTCGGTCCGGGAATGATCATTAACATAAAAACGAAGAAACCGGTACTCGGAAACAAAGAAGGTGGCGTGTCAGGTGCAGGAATTAAACCGGTTGCTATCCGCTGTGTGTATGATATTTATGAATCAGTCAGAATTCCTATCATTGGTATGGGTGGTGTCTCTACTTGGGAAGATGCGGTTGAAATGATGATGGCGGGTGCAACATTGGTTGGCGTCGGTTCGGCGGTTTACTTTAACAAAACGGTATATGAAGATATTAAGAAAGGTCTGGTAGAATACATGCAGCGGGAAAAATTGGAATCACTGAAAGAAATTGTAGGCGTAACACATGCATTGTAGTGGCGCACCTTGGTGCGCCTTGATTTAGCAAGCTAAACCACTACATATTTTAATGAAACAATCATTCATCATCTCCGGCACATCAAATAAACCTCTTGCTGAAAAGATTTCCAAAGCAGCCAAAATTCCTTTGGGCAAAACATTAACCGGACGATTTTCAAATGGAGAGGCACAAATCAGAGTAGAAGAGTCGATTTACGGAAATACGTTCTATATTGTTCAGTCACTTTCGATGCCCGTAGATGAGCATATTATGGAACTCTGTTTAATCGCCGATGCCTTGAAGCGCGGAGGGGCAGAGAAAATTGTCGCGGTTGTTCCGTGGTTTGGATACGGTATTCAGGACAAAGTATTTTTGCCCGGCGAGTCATTATCTTCTAAAGTAGTTATCGATTTTTTACAAACCGTCGGCATCCATTCATTAATTACCGTCGATCTCCATTCAGATAATATCATCGGGTTTTTTGAAATTCCCGTCGTCCATATCACGGCAGTTCCGTTGTTTGCAGATTATATTGCTAAAACGTACGGGAAGAATACCTTGGTCGTCAGTCCTGATTTTGGCGGCGCAAAACGCTCCCGTCGATTTGCGAAAGAAATGGGGCAGGAAGGAACCATTGGCATTATTGATAAGGAGAGATCATTAACCACGGGTGCTGTAGAACTGAGAGGAATTAATTTGGATGTTAAAAATAAAATCGTCGTCATTCCGGACGATTTTATTTCAACCGGAAGCACCATGCTTGCCGTCATGCCACTTCTCAAAAAAGACGGAGCCAAGAAAGTAATAGCGTGTATTTCTCACCCGCTTCTGGTCAAGGATGCCGCGGAAAAAATAGCAAAAAGTGATCTTGATGAGTTGGTGGTGACGGATACGGTGTTAATTGAGGAAGATAAATTAAAATTGCTTAAGAAGAAATTACACACGTTGTCTATTGCATCCCTCATCGCTCCGTTTATAAAGGTATAAAGAAGAAGTTATCTTGATTCTTCAGTTGATTCTTTGCCCGGCATCCAGATAAAGCGCTCTCTAAAATACATGACGTTTTTGTCTGTTTCTTCGACATTTCTTTTGACCGTTTCGGTTAATCTAGCTTTAATCTCCCCCTGTAATTCAGGAGTTAATTTGTCCCATTCTTCTCGTACCATGAATGAAAGTATTTTCTTTCCTTCTTCAGTCGGATCAAATGTTCCCTGAGGAAATATAGGAGTCATATCCGTTTCTGCTTTAACATCAACTCCTTCATGCACTATTCCTAACGTATCAAGTTGTCTTTCAATATCTTCGCCGCTTTTTTCTGTAACAGATCTTCCGTGTACTTTAGGAGTGAATTCTCTTCGGAACTTAAAATTGTCACTTGTTTCTGACTGTAAAGCTATTAATCCTGCTCCGCCTGGTTTTATAGCCTGTGCAAATTTGACCAGTGGATTTGTCTCGGGACTTGTTCCTTCACCGTCAGGGACATAGTACCAGCAATGAGAAGCTACTGCTAAATCTGCCTTTGGCGGATGATAAGAGGGATCTTCAAATGTCGTTTCTGCATAACCTTTCACGGTCCCTGCGACTCCTTGAGATTGAGCATTTTGTACAAATTGTTCATGTAGTTTTTGAGATGGGTCCATGCAATAGACTGACATACCATTAGATTCTCCGCGGGTATGTGCAAAATCGGCAATGAGCGGTACTTCATAAATACCATTTCCTGCACCGATAAATAAGATATCTACCGGTTGTGACGGATCAGTAATTTTGCTCCAGAGAGCTGGAAACTTTTCCTGTAAATGCTCAGGGGTTACTTTTGTGCCAAGCCGTTTCCCGTTGAAATGATCGAGAAATGTATTAAACCAATCAGGATGTTCTGCGAATGGTTTTTGCTGAGATGTTTCCGGAGTTAATTGCGGTTCTTGATTGACTGGTTGACTCATTGTTTGATTAGTTTAAACTATATGCTATTATAGCATAATAAATTCTACATTATGAAACAAAATATCGCTAGAGAGGTTGCTCAAATACTTTTAAAAATTGGCGCTGTCACGTTTCGTTTCGATCCTCCTTATACCTATACATCTGGTATAAAAAGCCCCATATATCTGGATAATCGCATCATTATATCTCACCCAAACGAACGGAAAAAAATTATCGATCTATATGTTCAGCTAATAAAAAATAATATTGGGTTAGAAAATGTCGACTATGTATCCGCAACAGCAACAGCTGCAATTCCCCAAGGTGCTTGGATAGCAGATCGACTTGGTATCCCGATGGTGTACTGCAGATCTGATAAAAAAGGACATGGAAAAGAAAATCAAATAGAAGGTTCTCTGAGAAAGAATTCTAACGTGGTAATTGTTGAAGATCATATTTCAACGGCAGGATCATCTATTGGTAATGCAGATGCGGTCAGAAAACTGGGTGGGAGAGTTTCGCATGTCGTTGCTTCAACAACGTATGAAACAAAAAAATCACTCGAACAACTAAAGCATGCAAAATTAAAATTATTTACGTTGACAACCGGAAAAGTTATTATCGAGCAAGCAGTCAAAAAAGAAATGCTCAATAAAAAACAAAAGGAATTAGTAGATGACTGGTTTGCCGATCCAGTCGGCTGGTCAAAGAAAAAGATTTGAGTGATGTGATATGCTGATACGGGTGATAATTATGAAAGACAATACTGATAAACTTATTGATAAACTTCTATCAGGGAAGGCTGCAAAAAAATACCAAGGTAAACAAGTTGTGATAATTGCTGGAAAAGCTCATATTCTCCCTGACAATGATAAAGCTTCTGTTGAACTAGTTAATAAGCTTGAAAAAAAATATCCGAAACAAATACCACATCTGCTCTTTGTTCCACGACCTGAAACATATATTTTATGAAGACTTCTTTTCGGTTTCGTAAAATTTATTCTGAACTAACGATTCCTGTGGGGTTTCTTGATTCTGATGATGTGCCGCCTTTGCTGGGGCGGCACGGTTTTATGGAAATCTTTAAGACCTGTTTTGACAATCATATGGTGTATTTTTCGAAATAGCATGAATAAACTCAAAATCGGTATTTTTGGGTCGGCGGCTCAGGAAGGAAACGAAACGATTCTGAAAGCAAGGGAGCGAAAAATTCATCAGATATTGAACTACACGGATACTCTTCATGTCTTTCCCGCGAAGATCAGATGAAAGAATATCCATTAGTTGATTTATCTTACTACTCAAAGATTGTCTACGTAAATAACAAATTTCTCCATAAAGACAACGACAGAATCCTCAAAAAATTTCGAAATCTTCTTATGGTTGCCGACTGTAACGCGGGAATAATTGTGTCAGGGCGGTGGGGGACCATGAGTGAATTTTCATTTCTTATTGATTTCGGGAAAACAACAGGAGTTCTCACCGGCACCGGTGGGTTTGCTGATGAGATAAAGCGCTTAACCACCGTTATCCAGAAGCCAAAAACAGGCAACGTGCTTTTTAGCGATTCTCCTCAAGAATTGATTAACTAGAATCGGTGCAGGACAAAAACAATTCACTACTTTGTGTGGGGCTTGATACGGATTTTTACCACATGCCCGAGCGGTTTCAGAAAACGATCCATCCCCAGTTTACGTTTAACAAGTGGATTATTGATCAAACACATGATCTCGTTTGCTGCTTTAAACCAAACAGTGCTTTTTATGAAGCCCGCGGAGCTGAGGGAATTGCTGAACTGAAAGCAACGTGTGATTATATCCGCGAGAAACGCCCGCATATGCCCATCCTGTTTGATTTTAAACGGGGAGATATTGGCAATACAAATAATGCCTATGCACAGTTTGCGTTTGAATACTTGAATGTTGATGCTATTACCCTTCAGCCATATCAGGGGATTGAGGCATTACAGCCATTTTTAGATTATAAGGAAAAGGGAATTTTTATTTTATGCAAAACATCAAATCCGGGAAGTGGGGAGTTTCAAAATACTGAAATCAATCCAACAAGGTTAAACCTTGCAAGCCTGCAAGGTTTAACCTTACCGGAACAATTACACTTATATGAATTTGTTGCCAGCCAAATAGTAACTAACTGGAACAAAAACAAAAATTGTATGTTGGTAGTTGGCGCTACCTATCCTGAAGAATTGAAACGAATACGCGACATTGTTGGCGACATGACCTTATTAGTTCCGGGATTAGGAACACAAGGTGGAGAAGTAGAAAAAACACTCAATGCAGGACTCAATAGTAAGAAAAAAGGGGTCATAATAAATGCTTCTCGCTCTGTTATTTTTGCTGAGAATCCGAGAGAGGAAGCTCTTAAGCTAAGAGATCAGATTAATCAGCATAGAAATTAACCCGTTTTCTTTCTAACAATTGAGGAAAAATCGGTCGTTTCGAATTCAAGAAGGTGATTTGCAAACTGAACACTCAGCAGACCCAAATCCGACCATTCAGAAACTCTGACTATATTTGGTCCCTCTATAAGTACCTCCTGATCCCCATCCATACCTAATATATATTCTTTTTCAAGAATTCTCCACATATTTGTTCCTTCAATTTTTTCCGGCATCTTTTTATTATATCATTCCATATCATTTTTGCTTGCTTTTTAGCATCTTTTTTTATATAATCGCGCCACACATCTGCCCGATATCCGGGCTATGTCTGTACAAACCATGTTCTCACATACAAAAGAAATTGTTGCCCTTACGATACCGATATTGTCGGTTATGATAATTGTGTCTCTTGCAACAGCCGGAGTTATTAATTTGAAAGACGAATCAACACTCACACCGAAAACAGACAACACCGTCCCAATTACCGACACGCAAGAAACAAGTGTCCCGTTACCATCTGAAGTTGCCAGTCAAGTTGAGAAATCAAACACGTCATCTGCCTCGGAATCTATCAATCCAACGGCAACCGCCACTCCTACAACAAATCCCCAAACCGAAGAATCGACAGCCAGTGCTGTTTCTGAAACGGCAACACCGACAACGCAGCCGACCCCGACAATAACCTTAATACCCAGTGTAACCATTTCTCCGACCATTTCTGAGGGATCATTTCAGTTTAGAGTTATCCAGACCGTAGATAATGAGGATGTACCTGTCGAAGGGGCTAAAGTTGTTGCAAAAAAAACTGAACCAGACGAAACGATATATGAAGGAATAACGAACACGGAAGGCTTGACACTACAATGGAAAGTGCCTGATTTTGCAGAAATCGACGTGTATGCGTATCCACCAGCAGTGCTCGATACGTATTGCGGAACTGTTCTTCATGCAAAAATTGAATCGCTTATTCTTAATAAACCAATAGATTTAACCTTAGTTCATTCAGACAACACAGAATTTTGCATCCAGGAGGGTAGAAAAACGATTGACAATCCATAAATATATGCTACACTAAACTATGTTGATCTTAAGATCATGTATTTTAAGATTATTTAATAAATAACCCCGCATCTTTTGCGGGCTTTTTTTATTTAATGGCTGATTTATCTTTTTTAAACGGGGTAGAACTTGCCGAACTTCATACCCATCTGGGGTTTTCTGTTTCCCCGACGATGTTGTGGGAGATTGCCCATAATCAAGGACTCAAACTTCCAACAAAAGACTATTGGGAATTTGAAAAAATGGTGACAATGTATGAGTCGAAAGATTATGAAGAGTATTTGCTTTTGTATGATTTAACTGAAAAAATAACCTCTTCTCCCGAAGCGCTTTTTACCGCAACAGAAACAGCCATTTCAGGAGCATACCGAAAAAATAACATTACCAAACTTGAATTGCGAGTTAATCCTATTTTAAGAAGCAGAAATGGTGAACGGGATCTTGATCATCTCATTGTCTATGCTCTGCATGGGATGGAGCGCGCCTGTCTCAAATATCCCGTTGAAGCAGGATTCATTCTCATGATGGATCGGCGTTTTAGCCTGGAAGAAAATGAGGCGATTATCGAAAAGGCGATTAAATATCGAAAAAGAGGTGTAGTTGGTATCGACTTGGCAGGGCCGATTAAGCGAACAAAAAATAGTCACGCGTTTCGTCCGAAAGATATTAAGCAAATTGTAAAAAAGGCACGCGATTATGGACTCGGTGTAACGGTACATACCGGCGAAGCAACAAATGTCGAAGAAATGTGGGAAGTCATACGCGAACTTAAGCCGGAACGGATCGGCCACGGCATCGCATGCATAACGGATAAAAAACTAATGAAGTATTTGAAAGATCATAAAATAGTTCTTGAAACATGTCCAACTTCAAATATGAACACGAAACTTATCAAGGATTTTGATGAAATGCGGATGGTATATAGAACACTAATAGAAAACGACATATTATTTACCATAAATACTGATGGACCTGAAATGCAGCTGATTAGTTTGCGCAAGGAATATGAGAAATTACTTGATAATGCCATATTGAGTAAAGAAGAGTTACTGAAGGCGAATGAAATAGCACATAAGGCGAGTTTTATACAATAGCGACATCTATGTCATTCCGGACTTGATCCGGAATCTATAAATTATATAGATCCCCGGTCAGGCCGGGGATGACAACGGAAATATATGACCATATCTACCATCCAGGAATATCTCACCTTCGACGACGTTTTAATCCTCCCAGGGTACAGTGATTTTTCGCGGTCTGATATAGATTTGACGACAAAATTAACGCGGACAATAGAATTGAAACTGCCCCTCGTGGCCGCTCCGATGGATACGGTATGCGACAGTAAACTCGCAATCGCCCTCGGAAAACTGGGGGGGATCGGTTTTATTCATCGCAATTTAACGGTCGCCGATGAAGCCGGAGAGGTCAAAAAAGTAAAAAATGAAGGATTGATTGCCGGCGCTGCCATTGGCGCAAGTAATGGGTTTGAGGATCGAATAAAAGCGTTAGTGGTAGCAGGACTTGACGTGGTGGTCGTTGATTCAGCACATGGATTTGATAAGAAAATTATAGAGGCAATCAAATTTATCGAAAAAACGTATCCGCAACTGCAAGTTATCGGAGGAAATATTGCAACGGCTGAAGGAGCAAAAGCTCTTATTGATGCGAGGGTCGATGCTTTAAGAGTAGGGATGGGACCCGGAGCAATTTGTACCACGAGAATTGTTTCGGGAATGGGCGTACCGCAACTGACGGCACTTTTTGAAACGATAAAGGTTGCAAAAGAAGCAGGAATTCCGGTTATAGCTGATGGAGGAATTAAGTACTCAGGCGACATGGTAAAAGCACTTGCAGCCGGAGCGTCAACGGTGATGATGGGAAGTTTTTTCTCGAGCTGCGAGGAGGCACCGGGAAAAATTACTGAATTGCCGGAGGAAATGGTTCCAGCACGATTTAAAAACATATTAAAACCGGGTATCAAAATGTATAAATTTAAAGAATATCGCGGTATGGGATCAGTCGCAGCAATGCAACACGGCGCGAAAATAAAGTCGGAAGGCGAATTTCATGGGAAAAGTTATAAAGACCGGGTACTGGTGGCTGAAGGGGTTGAAGGTCTTGTCCCGATCAAAGGATCACTACAATCCATTGTGGATCAGGCAGTCGGCGGCATTAAGTCCGGCCTGTATTATATCGGCGCAAAGAATTTGAAGGAACTTACGGAAAAAGCTCGATTCATCAAAATCACCCAAGCATCCCTTACTGAATCTCACCCGCACGATATTTTGATTACCAATCCGGGGGAAAGTTATACGTAACTCGTCAACGTATCTATTTAATTATTGTTCGAGCAGAGCGAGAACTTCTCACTTCGTTCGAAGAATAATGAAATATTTGGTGCAACTTATTTATTTAGCATATGATTTTAGTTGTTGATTTCGGCTCTCAAACTGCTCATCTTAT
>Ga0075773_117_pt1 | contig 21604 bp, 25 predicted proteins | sample RifGroC1_FD_67866 | JGI IMG/M metagenome (GOLD analysis project Ga0075773, IMG submission 67866) | Microgenomates bacterium GW2011_GWC1_41_8
CTGGCGCTTCAACAAGATCTATAGCAGGATCAGTTTTTGAAGGTCTGTCAGATATCGGAAAACAAACTGTTCAATCGGCGAGAGATAATATTGGCTCGGCTGTACGTGATGGAGCTCGTTCATTGGCCGGTCTTCCGTCTCCTTCTGCAGGTGAACCTAATACCTACGATGGTGGGTTTGATGGCGGCATTATGTCGCCTGAGCGCATGGGTATAAATCCCTTTGCCCGAAAAAGAGAAAAGCCACGGGATATCGAACTTTTCTCATTTGCAGAACGAAGGGAAACACTGCAAACAACGGAGCAAATTAAAAAACTTGTTGTTATGATAAAAGAGGAAGTTAAAAAAATTGAGGCTCAGAATAAAATGATGATTACCGAAACGGCAAGAATTACGGTAGAGCAGATACCCGACAAACCTGGTATTTATCATATCCGGTTTTTTGAATGGCTCTTGAATTTGCTGACCGATATCCGGAAGAAAGTAACCGAATCAGCCAGCTGGCTTTCAATTGCTCAGGGCAAAAAGGCGAAAAAAGGGTATTGGGGCATGGCAAAGAAAAAAGGAACATCATTTACTCTTTCCGGAGAAAGAACCGCATCCACCCAGAGTGGATAATAGTAGTCATGGCAACATCAGAAATACCATTTCCTGAAGAATTTCAACGTGATGTAGATGTTCAAACAGCGGTAGGACTAATGAGCACATCAGGTGTTTCATTCGATCAAGCAATGGATATGTTGGGATATAGAACAATAACGACAGCGCAGCGAGAAGTGTACGATGCACAAGGTCGAGAGATAAATCCGTTTGATCAAGATACTTCTCATACGATATAATGCATATGAGTAATAAAGAAACCATTCACAATACTCCTGAGATCTCAAATCATTACGCAGTCTTCGTACATCCACAAACTGATTGTGGAATTGCACGTCCCCAATCTCGCTATCATATGGTGACACTTGGTATGCGTGGTCTCAGTGAACAAGACGTACGACAAGCCGTTGATGACGGAAATGTTGCTTCGCCAACCTGTGCAGTATGTGACGTTAGTTATCGCTTACTAGATGTGTATCCTATGATTCCTTGACAATACAGTATAGTTTGCTACAATAAAAACTCACTATGAATCGCAATTTCCTTATTCTTAATCTCCTTAACAGCCTTTAAGTAATTAGCCTTCCAGTCATCTTTCTCTATAAGATGAAACGGAAGGTCTTTTTTATGGGACCGTTTTAAAAAGGGCGGGGAGAGTGTATGCCCGTAGTGAAGATATTTCGTTGCTATTTTCAACCTGATTTGATACCATACAAACAGCCGGATCCATAGCTCAGCTGGCTAGAGCGCTACATTGACATTGTAGAGGTCAGAGGTTCAAGTCCTCTTGGATCCACAATAGAAGAGGTTTCCTGCGAAGCGGGATCAGGCTTCGCCTGACAAGTCCCTCTACCGCCCACCTACATATTTGTATGGATTCTAATCAAAGACTTCACATCTCTTTACAAACAAAAAATACAACCATTCATGGTGTTTTGAATAGTCTAACGCTTATGTGTATGACCATGTGGGCATTTACTCTTACGGGCTATTTTATTCAATATATTTTAACATCGGGCAATATAACTGTCTTGGCTGTGACACTGGGTATTTCAGCTATTATTTTCTTTATACATTTGAAATTATCTAAACATTTTCCGGCTAAACAATATATATTTCCTGGTGTGACATTGTTATTTAGTATTGCCACTGTTATAACAGTATCCAACATAGTATTGCCCAAATTGTTTAATTATGAATTACCACTTTGGAATTCTCTTATTGAGGCGGATCTGGCCCCACAATTCCTCATCGGCATTGCGTGGATACTTATTCCTGTTTTATTAATACAACTCGGACAAGTAAATAAGTTGACTAGGACGTATACTTTCAGTGGATTTTTATTGGTTATTCTCTGGATATTAGTGATAAAAATACTTTTAGGCGTCGACAAAGAGACTCTGTATTCAACTAGAATTTACAATTACCTTCTTGAACATAACTTCATCCAACCAGTATTTCGATTTATATTTGGTTTGCCACTATTTTATTGGCTGGCACTACTGTTTAAGTTCAGTGAAATTAAGAAGATCTTATACAAATCTTGACAGCATGCGTAATGAAACGTACAATAGGCCTCATGTATCGAAATGTAAGCAACGGAATAACTACTTCAACCGAATGATTCGGGAGGTGTAGTTGTTGTATACTGATACCTCCTGCAACGGGAGGTTTTTTAATAGCATATGAACGATAAGCAACACATAGACCATAAAATTCTCGGCCGCGAATTGGATTTGTTTACCTTTTCAGACACGGTCGGAAAGGGATTGCCGCTTTTCACTCCAAAAGGCGCCACGATCAGGCGTGAACTTGAACGGTTTATCGTCGATGAAGAGCTGAAGCGCGGGTATCTGCATGTGTATACGCCTGACATTGCCAAGCTCGATCTGTACAAAAAATCAGGCCACTATCCATACTATAAAGACTCTATGTATGCGCCAATTGTGATAGACGATGAGGAATTCATGCTCCGACCGATGACGTGCCCCCATCATTTCGAACTATATCTGACGAAGCCGCACAGTTACAAAGAGCTGCCAATTCGCTATGCCGAGCTCGCCAAACTCTATCGATATGAACAGTCGGGAGAACTTATGGGTCTACAACGGGTACGAACTTTTTGCTTGGCTGATGCACACATTATTTGTAGAAAGGGCCAGGGAGAGGATGAGATTAACCGCGTGTTGGATCTGATTGATTTTGTCTGTAAAACACTCGGCTTGAAGCAAGGAAAGGATTATCATTTCCGTTTGTCGCTCGGTGATCGAACAAACAATGAAAAATATTTTAAGGATGATGTATCGTGGGACCATGCTGAAGAGATTCTCCGGAATGTTTTAAAAAAACGAAAGTCTCAATTTGAAGAAGCTGAAAATGATGCAGCGTTCTACGGTCCGAAAATAGACATTCAGATGATCAACGCCAACGGAAAAGAAGATACTGCTTTTACTGTTCAATATGATTTTGTCATGCCGAAGCGGTTTCATTTAACATACATCAATGAGGAGGGAAAGGAAGAAGAACCAATTGTAGTTCACCGGTCGTCAATTGGAGCCATTGAACGCATTATTGCATTTCTTATTGAACATTATGCCGGCAAATTTCCCGTATGGCTTTCTCCTGTTCAGTTGAAAATAATTCCAATAGCGGAACGGCATGTGGAATATGCTGAAAAAATGGGTGATCAAATTCGTAGTCGCCGCATTCGTGTCGAAATCGACGATCGTAATGAACGTATGCAGGCGAAAATTAGAGATGCTACGTTGCAGAAAGTACCGTACATTGGTATAATAGGGGATAAAGAAATCGATGCAAAAACTATTTCAATTAGAACGCGCGATGGAGAAGACCTCGGTATATTATCTATTTCCCAGTTTATTGATCAGGTAACGAACGAAATTGAGAAGAAACTATAACAGACCACAACAAATACAATTTTGGCGTAACGAACGTATACGAGCTAGTGAACTGCGGGTAATCGGACCGGATGGAGTACTCATCGGCGTTCTCAATAAATACGATGCCCTCGAAAAGGCGCGGGAACTCAATCTTGATCTTGTAGAGGTAGCCCCCAATGCAAAACCTCCGGTTGCAAAAATCGTCGATTACAATAAATTTTTGTATGAGCAGAATAAGAAAAAACGGGAAAGTAAAAAAGGGACCAAGTCGGGAGACGTAAAAGAAATATGGCTGACTCCTCTCATGGCAGATCACGACTTGTCCACGCGCGCAGAACGAGGCAAAGAACTTCTCGCCGAAAGCGGAAAATTAAAAGTAACCGTACGATTTAGAAGACAGCAGCTGCGACACAGAGAATTCGGTTTTGATACGCTCAATCAGTTTGTGGAAAAAATAGGCAATGCGGTTCTTGAAAAAAAGCCCCAATTCTTAGGAAACCGTTTAGTTGCGACGGTAAGCAGGAAATGATACAATAGGATGCTATATTGTCATTCTGAGCGAAGCGAAGAATCCCATCCAACGAGATCCTTCGGTTCGTAAACTCACCTCAGGATGACGTTTTTAAATGCCGAAACAAAAAACAAGAAAATCAGTCGCAACACGTTTTAAACTGACAAAAACGGGTAAGCTACTTCACCGAGCTCAGATGGGTCGTCATTTAAAACGCAAGAAATCAAAATCTCAAAAGAGACGAATGAAGCTTCTCAAAGAGACAACGGGAACGTTGAAGAATAAGATTAAGAAGATGATATAACGCGATCCTAATCTACAAAACATCCGAATTATCCGAATAAATATTAGGAGCATTCGGATCGCACACAACTATGACCAGAGTAAAACGCGGAATCACCGTAAAACGCAGACACAAAAAAATTTTGAAAAGAACGAGCGGTTTTCGCATGACGAAGAGCCGTCTGATTCAAATTGCCAAAGAGGCAGACTTGCATGCGGGACAGTATGCATTTGCCGGTAGAAAACGAAGAAAACGTGATATCCGAAGACTATGGATTTTACGAATTTCAGAAGCTGTAAAGCAGAGAGATTGGTCGTATAGTCGATTCATCAAAGCACTGCAGGAAAAGAAAATTGAATTGAATCGTAAAATGCTTGCCGTATTAGCAAGTGAATACCCAAACGTTTTTGACAAAGTGGTAGAAAAAGCAAGAAAGTAATTTTTTAGCGCAGCACAAGTGCTACTACTCCATTTTCTTCGTGACGGAATAGCGCCACTTGTGGCGCGTCTATAAAAAGATATAATTGTAAGTAAAGTAACTTCATGGAAAATAAAATTCAATTTATACGTAATACAGCCATAAGGGATATTTATCACTCACCATCGCTTGAACACTTAGAAGTTCTAAGAGTTTCATATTTAGGAAGAAAGGGAGGAATTAATGAACTGCTTAGCCAAATTAATAAGATAGATATTGATAAACGAAGAGAGATAGGAGTTCAAATCAATCAATTAAAAACAGAAATTGAGGAAGCACTTGTAAACAGAGGAAAAGAATTAAAAGGAGAAGAATTTAAAAAACAGAAAAAAGAATTTTTCGATGTGACGGCGCCCGCAATAAAGCCTTCTCTTGGACACCTGCATCTCATAACACAAGCAATTGAGGATATTTCAGAAATTTTTAAAAGAATCGGATTCAATTTAGTCTCATATCCGGAAGTAGAATACGACTGGTATGTATTTGAGAGCCTCAATATGCCCAAAGAGCATGCGGCGCGCGACGAATGGGAGACATTCTTCGTTGATATGCCGGCAGACAATAAATTGGGAGAAGTTGTTCTGACACCGCACACATCAAATGGACAGGTAAGAGAAATGGAGCGCTTGGGTAAACCTCCCGTACGCATGATTAATATTGGAAAGTGCTATCGACGGCAAAGCGACATTTCTCACAGTTCCATGTTTCACCAATTTGAGGGTCTTGCGGTAGATAAAGGATTGGGAATTGGCGATTTGAAAGGCGTTATGGAATTTTTTGTCCATGAGTATTTTGGTCCCGAACGGCAAATGCGCTTACGACCGTTTCATTTTCAGTTTACTGAACCATCTTTTGAAATTGATATTACGTGTGATGTCTGCAAGGGAAAAGGATGCCGTCTCTGTAAAGAAGGATGGCTTGAACTCGGTGGTTCGGGTATGACGCATCCGAATGTCCTAAAAAATGGGGGAATTGATCCCAAGAAATATTCGGCTTTTGCATTTGGTTGGGGAGTGGAGAGAGTTTTAATGATGCGGGAGGGAATCAATATTCCTGATTTACGGATGCTGTATTCAAATGATGTGAGGTTTTTAGAGCAATTTTAAATGAACATCTTAGTACCCCACAGTTGGTTAACAGAATACGTCAAAACGGATGCCAAACCGCGGGAGATTGCGCGGTTGCTTTCATTGCATAGCGCTTCAGTTGAACGTGTTGAACAAAGGGGTGATGATTGGATATATGATATTGAAGTAACCACCAACCGCATTGATATGGCGGGAGTTATCGGACTCGCCCGGGAAGTTGCCGCAGTACTCAACCAGAATGGGATTGCGGCAGAATATAAAGAACTGCTTGTTTCTGAACCTGAAAACGTTTCTGAATCTCTCCCTATCACGATTAAAAATGACCCGAAATTATGCAGAAGAGTACTGGGTGTCGTAATTGACAACATAGAAATGGGCAAGTCACCCCAGTGGATGAGACAGCGACTTGAAAAATCAGGAGTGAGGTCTCTGAATACTATTGTCGATATCACCAATTATGTCATGCTCGAGACTGGTCATCCAACGCACGTGTTTGACTATGACCGTATTAAAACAAATACCTTACTAATTCGACCATCTAAAAAAGGCGAAAAAATAACGACCTTCGAAGGAAAAGGATATACGCTTTCGGGTGACGATATAGCTATCGACGATGGAACGGGAGAAATAATCGATTTGCCGGGCATTGCGGGCACAAAAAATAGCGTGGTCACAAACGACACGAAACGGATATTGTTTTTCACCGAGAATAATGACGCCCACCGAATCAGAAGAACGTGTATGACGCTCGGCATACACACGTACGCGTCAAACATTAATAAAAACAGACCAGATCCTGAGACGGCAAAAATAGCCATGCTCAGAGGTATACAGCTTTATCGAGAAGTCGCCAAGGGAACGGTGGCAAGCAGAATTGACGATCAGTACGAAAAATCTGATGATCCCAAACCGGTCACCGTTTCGTCAGAAAAAATAAAAACATATATGGGCAAACAGCTGCCCACGCAACAAATAGTAAGCATCCTCACCCCTCTGGGATTTGCGGTAACGGATGAACTCACCAATAAACATTATACGGTTACTATTCCTTCTTGGAGACGGGCTGACGTTACTATTGAAGAAGATATCATCGAAGAAGTGACCCGGATATATGGATATCACAACATACAGAGCCGAGTAAAAATAGGTGAACCGGTACCACAATCTTCAAATACCAAACAATATTGGATGACGAAAGTAAAACACGCATTAAAATACGGGGGATTCACAGAACTATATACCTCATCGCTGGTTTCTTCTGAACTTCTCAGTACCTACGGATTCGACCGGAAAAAATGCATTAAGATTAAAAATCCACTCTCTGAAGAAGGGGAGTATTTACGACCAAGTTTAATACCCGGCATTGTGCAGGCATTGGTAGAGAATAAGAATCGAAAAGAAGAATTAAGATTGTTCGAATTGTCCAGAGTGTATTTGGAAAATAATGTAGTTGCGCCATCTCATGGCGCCATACGCAATCAGCCTGTTCAAGAACCAACCATGTTGACATTTGTCATACATGAACCCGACACTAAACAGTCATTCTATAAAGCGAAAGGAATTGTGGAATCGCTCTTTGATGAATTACGAATTACGAATTACCTGCCTCGCCGGCAGGCAGGCGAATTACGAGTTGAAATCGACGAATCATGTCCCATCGCAAATCAACTTCACCCGATCCGACGTGCATCCATAACAATGAAACAACCTGCCCGCAATGCTTCCCGCAATATGCGGGATGCAGGCGGGTCGAACAGTGAAACAATGCAAACAATTGGTCTTATTGGTCAAATCAATGATTCCATCCTCGTTGATATAGATTTTGATATGTTGATACGTTATGCTTCAACTAAAAAGTCCTATACTCCCATCCCTGAACATCCGCCGGTTATTGAAGATATGACTCTTACGATTAAACCGAGCACGCACATCGGTCCGGTTATGGATACCATAAAAACCGCAAGCACGCTAGTCAAAGAAGTCACGTTAACAAGTCAGTATGAAGATAAACTGACGTTTCGCATTACCTTCCAAGATCCAAAGAAAAATTTATCAGACAAAGAAGTCGGGGAAATAAAAGAATTAATAAAAGCGAAACTACAAATTTAGGGGGTGAATTATCTTGGAATTTAATCTATCTGGCATTTACCAGTGGGAAACAGAATCAGATGAAGAGGCGCTAAACCGATTAAGAAATCTTCGTGAGCAAGCGGATCAAGGATTTCATAATGCCGCAGGAATGTACGAAAAATCTCCTTCCAGAGAAACGGCAGATGCAGAAGACGATGCGCACACTGCATATATTACATTAGCGATGCTCCCTCTGAGTGATTTTCGGAGAGAAGTGTCTGTTGTTTTGTTTAATGGACAGAGAATACCTATCATAAAAGGTGTTGGTTATGAGCACTATTTAGACGCCGCACAACAAGAAAGAGAAGAATTTGAAAGAATGATGAATGATTTCATTTCGTAATTGGCATGTTGTAAAATAAACCAACCATGAATAAACAAGAGTCTTTTTGTCGTCAGATTATTAACTTTGCATATCTCCAGGCAGAACGTAATTATGAACCGCCTCAAGAGCTCGTCGGATACTATGCAGATTTGTGTTTGCGGACAGATTTCAATCCTGCGGCAATTGAAATATTTCGTGAAGTCATGGATGCCTACTATCATGGAGGATTTATACAGAAATCTACGCTAGTCGTCGGACCCGTACAATTCAATATTCCGACAAAGTTCCATCCACGAGAGAAAATACCCCTTTTTTAAAAGAAACACAATCGTCATCTTGAAAACTCTCAAATAATTGATATACTGAATACATGGCAAAGAAAAAGAAACAACACAATCCACAATCTTCTTTCGCTGATCACACTCTAATACATATAGAAAAACGACTGGGGAAGAAAATAGACACAGCATTTGAAAAGCAGACAAAGCTGTTTGATATCGTATACAGAAATCTGCTGAATCAGGAAATAGGAAAGGTAAACAACCGATTAGATAGTTATTGGGAACTAGTCAAAGAACAATTTATATTTCAGAAGGAACAAATTAACACTAGGTTTGATGAGCAGGAGGAAAAATTTAGTGTAAGGTTCGAAAAGATAGATGCACGGTTTGATGAGCACGAAAAGAAGTTTAATGCTCGTTTTGACGCACATGACAAGCGTTTCGATTCACTCGAAGCCAAAATGGATTTGTTAATAAGCCTTATCAGAAATACACCTACGAGAGAAGAATTTAATCAGCTCAAAGAAAAAGTTGATCTTATTGATAAACGCACACAATTGCTCGTTAATTAGTCACAAGGTCGAGTTTGGAGTAAGTATGGGTGTTTTTGTTGGCTCTTCTTCCTCCTCCGGTGTCGGCGTCGGATTTTCTTCATCAACACCCGACACGCCACCTGAAGCGACATACGATTCATTATTAAGAGATCGTACCCATGTATCGATCCCTTCCTGCCAATAATTTTTTTCACTGGAAAGGGGATCGTCTTCTTCAAAATACATGACATCTTTTTCTTCGTATTCTCCTTTTTCAATCTCTTCGCTCGTTGCCCTCCTGCCTCGGTCATTCTTTGAAACTTTCAGTCTTTGATAGATAGGAGCCGTATCAGTTGGTTCCGTTCCCTTAATAAAATATTCACTTCTTATGGGTTGGCCGTCTCTCGGAAGCCCTCCTCCGTAGGCATCGATCTGCAAAGCAACAACGTTTTTCGGTACATCGATAATGCCGTCTGAGCGACCCGACGAAATAGTCTCACGCATCACTCGATTCCAGATGGGAGCAGCACCGGTCACTCCTGAGGCAAGAGAAGGATCCATAGGAGAATTATCATTATTTCCCACCCACACGCCAACCACCGTTTCTTTGGTAAATCCAACCGTCCAGTTGTCCCGTTTATCATCGGTAGTTCCGGTCTTAACGGCGACGGTATTTCCCGCAATATGAAGCCAGGAATTCGAACCGAATACTTCCTTACGCGCTTCGTTATCAGACAAAATATGTGAAATAAGAAATGAGACTTCTTCGGAAAGAATCCGTTCTCCCTTCGTCTCTCGGTATTTGAAGAGTGTTTTTCCATTTTTATCCTTCACTTCGAGAATGGAAACTGGCTCATGTTTAATGCCGCCGGTTGCAAATACGCCATAACTTTGGGATAAATCAAGAAGTGTCACTTCACCGCCGCCTAAAGCGACGGACAATCCGAATCTGCTCATGTTTTCCTGTGTTGGCTCGAGCGTGTCCAGCCCCATCCGATAGGCTGTTTCGAGAAAATTATTCAGTCCTACCAGAGCAAGTGTCTTAACCGCTGGTACATTAATGGAATTGCCGAGCGTAAAACGCATCTGCACGGGACCTCGAAATTTTTCATCATAATTTTTTGGCTCATAAAATTCTTCCTCGCCGCCTCCGGGAAATTTGGTCGGTACATCCATGATAAGAGTAGATGGCGTAAATCCACTCTCAAAGGCAGTCGCGTAGACGAGCGGTTTTAGTGCAGATCCCGGCTGTCGCAATCCTTGAACAACGACATTAAACTTTCCCTGAAAATCTGCATCTTCTTCTGAATCATAGTGTTTAGATCCGACCATCGTGAGAATTTCCCCCGTTTGAGGGTCAAGAATGACAATAGCACCGTTTGATACTTTAAGTTTTTGAACTTTTTCAAGCTCTTCTTCAAGAATTCCTTCTGCTTTCAATTGAAGATCGCTGTCAAGTGTTGTCGTAACGCGCAATCCGCCGCCTTCAACCATATCTTCACCGAATTGCTCAACGAGTTGTTTCCGCACATATTCGACAAAATGCGGGGCATCAAACGTACTCTCTCGGCCGGCAAACTGTATGTGAGGCAATTCTGCTTTCGCTGCTTCTTCCTCCTCACGGCTGATATATCCTTCGTCGCGCATACGCCGGAGTACGTGTTCCGTTCGGCCAATATACGCATCGGGTGTATCGCTGTATGGTGAATATATACTGGGTAGCTGAGGAAGCCCCGCGAGAATAGCAGATTCAGTTAGATTTAATTCCTTTGCCGGTTTCCCAAAATATAACTCTGCGGCGCTTTCCACACCCCACGCCGTTCCGCCATACGGGGCTTCATTCAGATACATCGTGAGAATTTCGTCTTTGGTATACTTCCGTTCAATTTGAACAGCTAAAATAAATTCTTTAATTTTGCGGGGAAGCGTACGTTCAGACGTCAGTAATACATTTTTTACTAACTGCTGGGTAAGGGTAGATCCACCTTGTAAATCCCCTTTAAAAACAATGGTAAAAAATGCCCGGGCAATACCCATGGTTGAATATCCCACATGGGTATAAAATGTTTTATCTTCTACGGCAACAACTGCATTCTTTAATGTTTCGGGAATGTCTTCTTTAGATATCGGCTTTCTGTTCTCATCCGCATATACATCATAGAGGGCTTTTCCTTCTCGATCAGAGATAATCGTTGAAAATCCTTCTTTTCGGACAATCTTGTTTGGATTGGGAAGATCTTTTGCAAACCAGGCAAATACCGCAATCGCGGCAAAGAAAATAAAAAGCACGGCAAAACCCGTTACTATAAAAAACGAGGAAATAAGCTTTTTACGATTTCTGATGTGGCGGCGCGTAATTTTTACCTTCCGTGCCCGGGCAAAATCAATCATAAATTCATTAAAGCATTAAAACTTTAAAACAGTATAGTATCACAGTATAGGAATTATATCTTTTGTAATCCTAACCGGCAAGTTCATCTTGTTTTAATGTTTTCATGTTCCCGTGTTTTAATGAGAGTTCGTGCTATAATTCATATATGAATCAAATGGAAGAACTATTAATTCGCGGCGTTGATACAATCTATCCGAATATAAAGGCACTCGAGAAAAGAATAGAAAATGGAAAGCCACTACGTGTTTACATCGGCGTTGACCCGACCGGTACAAAACTCCATATCGGCCATAGTATTGGACTGTCGAAACTACAGGAGTTTGCTGACGCAGGTCATGAAGCCATTTTGCTTTTTGGGACGGGAACCGTTTTGGTTGGTGATCCATCTCAGCGTTCTGAGGCGAGAAAACGGATTACGGAGGATGAGATTAATGAAAACATAAAAACATGGAAAGAGCAGGTTTCAAAAATAATAGACTTCGAGAAAGTAAAAGTGGTTCAAAACTCAGACTGGCTTTTGAAATTGACATTGAAAGATATTATCGATATCGCTTCGAATATTACTGCTGTTCATTTATTTAAACGAGAAAGTTTCCAAAGAAGAATTGATAAAGGAGACACGGTGTGGTTTCATGAAACAATGTATCCGCTCCTCCAGGGATATGATTCGGTTGCGATGGATGTCGATCTTGAAATCGGCGGAACCGATCAGACGTTCAACATGTTAATGGGCCGTGAACTGATGCAGAAAATGAAAGGGAAAGAGAAATTCGTTTTAACCACCCCAATGATTTTAGGCACTGATGGACAACAAATGAGTAAGTCGACTGGAAACTGTATTTGGCTTGATGATTCCCCCGAAGATATGTACGGTAAAATTATGTCGATTCCCGATGCGCAAATTGACTCATATGCCGAATTACTGACTAATCTTTCTATTGAAGAATTAAAACGAGAAGAACCGGTTAATCAAAAAAAGAAACTTGCTCGTGCTATCGTTTCTAAATTTCATGGTGTTGAAAAAGCAAACCTCGCTCAGGAACATTTTGAAAAAAAGTTTCAGGAGAAAATACCACAAGAGCATATTGAGTTCCCTCGAACTTTAACGTCTTTAGCTACGATTACTTATATTGATCCTTCTCAAAGCACATTAGCATATAAATTTGTATTGTTCGCATCGCTTATGAATTTCTTACGAAAACACAAAAGAATATTTGTCATTCTTTCCCTCGTTGCAGGTCTCGGTTTGGTTATATCACCTCTCCTCCTTTTTTTACCGTATCTTTAACCTCTATGTTATAACCATTGTGCGATAATATGCACATGAATCTAGCAACTCCCATTTCACAAATTCCCGGCATCGGGCCGGTCTATGTAAAACGGCTTGAGAAACTTAATATATTTAGTGTGAAAGATTTATTGGAACACTATCCATTCCGCTATGAAGATTATTCGCTGATAACACTGGCTGCACAAGCGCAAGTGGGAGAAACCGTAACTATTCGAGGTACCATTCATTCTGCAAAAAATGAATTTACGCGGAATGGAAAACAAATGCAGAAAATTCAATTGTTCGATGGTACAGGCAGTATGCTTCTTGTTTTTTTCAATCAACCCTATCTGCTTACCTCTCTTACCAATGGAACGGAACTTGCTGCGTCAGGAACCGTATCTTTTTTCGGCAGAAATAAGGCAATGATTTCTCCCGAATATGAACAAATTTTTGGACGTGATCCCATTCATACGGGACGATTAGTCCCGATTTATCCAGAAACAGCCGGCGTTTCATCAAAATGGCTCAGAAGTAAGATAGCACTTCTCCTGAAAAGAATGGGTAACGACGTAGAAGAATTTCTTCCCCAAAACACCCTAAATTCCCAAAACTTAATGGGCTATAAATCGGCAATAAACCAAATCCATTTCCCTGAAAGCCAAGAACAGGCGGGTAAAGCTCGTGAACGTCTCGCCTTTGACGAGCTGTTTTTAACACAGCTCGCCTCACAAATTCGAAAGAGACAATGGAAAGAAGAAAAAACGACCTATCAAATTCGAATTTCGAAGCACGAGGAACGAATAAACGAATTTATTAAAAACTTACCATTTACATTAACGGGAGCACAGAAGAGATGTATCAAAGAAATCCTTTCCGATCTTAGTCAATCAAAACCCATGAACCGGCTTCTCCAAGGTGATGTTGGCAGTGGAAAAACGGTTGTTGCCGCTATTGCCATGTATGCTACACACCTTTCCGGATACAAATCGGTTCTCATGGCACCCACAGAAATACTTGCTCAACAACATTTTCGGACAATTAATAATCTACTTGGATCAATCGGATTGACTGTTGGTCTCATAACCGGGTCGAGAAATCGCAAGTCGTTAAACGGTGACGATAAACCGGATTTCGATGTGATCGTCGGTACCCATGCGCTTCTTTACAACCAAGATTTCGAAAATTTGGCACTCGTCATCATTGATGAGCAACATCGTTTCGGCGTTGAACAACGGGCAAGACTCAAACAAAAAGGTATACACCCCCATCTTCTTTCCATGACGGCAACACCCATTCCTCGTTCTGTTGCATTGGTTATCCATAGCGAACTTGACCTGTCGTATATTGATGAAATGCCCCTCGGCAGAAAATTAATTAAAACATGGCTCGTTCCCAATGAAAAACGTGAAAAAGCGTATGAGTGGATTAGGAAGCAATTAAAACCTACAACCTACAACTTACAACCTACAACTTATAACCAGGCTTTCATCATCTGTCCACTTATCGAAGAGTCTGATCATGAATCTTTACAATCAGTTAAAGCCGTTACCGTAGAATTTGAACGGTTACAAAAAAAAGTATTTCGAGATTTAAAGCTGGGCCTATTGCACGGCAGAATTAAATCAAAAGAAAAAGAAGAAATACTTGCCAAAATGAATAGGGGAGCACTCGACATGTTGGTGGCCACACCGGTTGTTGAGGTCGGCATTGATATTCCGAACGCAACGATTATGGTGATTGAGGCAGCTGAACGGTTTGGACTGGCTCAGCTGCATCAACTGCGCGGACGCGTGGGGAGAAATGATAAGCAATCGTATTGTCTTTTATTTACCGAAAGCACCCGTGACACGACTCAAAAACGCCTCCGGTACCTGGAATCAATTAACAACGGCGCAGAGCTGGCTGAAATAGATATGAAACTCAGGGGTCCGGGCGAATTGTTTGGTACGAGACAAAGCGGCTATTCAGAGTTCAAACTGGCTTCATTGACGGATACCGCGCTTATTACAAAAGTAAGAATATCTGTTTCTGATATCCTCCGTAAAGATGTTGTTTTGGCTCCTGGCTTGCATGATCGTATCCAAAATTATATAATACAATCTGTTAATCCAGACTAGCTCAAAGGAACGAACATGGCTTTACCTAAAAAACGACATTCAACACTTAGAAAAGGACGGCGCCGTGCGGCAGTATTGAAAAACTTCATGCACAAATATAATATACCGCGACGGGTAAAGGAATGAAAACACACAAAGATCCCCGACATCTCAAACGAATTCAAACAGTGAGAGAATTATTCGCTGATACATTCCACAAACAACCCACACAAAGTGATATGACCCGATTAATTCTTTCTCATGCACCAGAAATTGACTTATTAATTGGAAAAGGCGCACCTGCCTGGCCCGTTGATAAAATAGGGAAAATTGATTTAGCAATATTGCGCCAGGCAGTATTTGAATTGGCTATCGAGAAGAAAACACCGCCGAAAGTCGTCATAGATGAAGCGGTCGAACTCGCAAAAGAATACGGTAAAGAATCGAGTGCACGATTTATAAACGGCGTGCTCGGTACGATATTCACATGGACCCAAAAGACTTCGTAATTAAAATGACGAATAAGAATCTGCTTAAGCAGGCGTTTATTCATCGTTCTTATCTCAATGAGTCAAAAGAGCCCATTGAATCAAATGAGCGGCTCGAGTTTTTAGGAGATGCGGTGCTGGAATTGATCATCTCCGAACACATTTTTGAGCAATTTAAATCATTCCCTGAGGGAAAGCTGACATTGATTCGTTCCAGTATTGTCAGAACCGAAACATTGGCAAAATCTGCTCAATCGCTGGGACTGGGTAAACGGCTCTTCTTAAGCAAAGGTGAAGAAGAGAATAAAGGACGTGAAAATCCCTCTATTCTGGCCAATACCTACGAAGCATTCTTGGGTGCGCTCTATCTTGATCAAGGATGGGATATCGCAAAAGAGTTCGTATATAAAACACTTATCCCTTTTATACCCGAAATTTTGGAGAAAAAATCGTATCGGGATGCTAAAAGTCATTTGCAGGAATTGGTGCAAGAGCAGCTTAAAATAACACCCATATACCGGGTCTTAAAAGAGCAAGGACCTGATCATGATAAATTATTTATGGTTGGCGTATTTGTCGGAAATGAAAAAATAGGAGAAGGGGATGGCAAAAGCAAACAAGAGGCTGAAGGAAATGCGGCCAATCAGGCGCTCAAAAAGTATCAACAGTCCTGATCAAATTTGCAAAGCAGAGATTAGTTTGATAGAATACTTCACAGCAGTCATCGCGATCCCGCAGAATGCGGGACATGACAATTTTTAATGCTCGTAATTAGATTACAACCAACCGGCCGCGTAAAACGAAAATCCTACCGTATTGTCGTGGATGAAAAACGAAGCAAACTCGTCGGTCGATCGGTAGATGACTTGGGTTACTATAATCCTTCAGAAAATCCTGTCAAACTCAAATATGATAAGGAAAAACTGACGAAATGGGTAGAGCAGGGGGCTCAAATTTCAAATGCCGTATCGAAATTAATTTCTACTGAAGCGTCGCAGAAATAGTAGAAGTAGTTTCCATTAAATCTTCTTTTCCAACCTCAACCCCATCAAGAATGAGATCTTCAAATCGCCGAGCCTGTTGTAACTTTGAAATAAATTCTATTTGACTTTGACCTTGTTCCACGATAGCTTGTCCGGATACTATGTTTGGTGGTTGAATGTAATAATAGGTCGCTAAATCTATAACCAAATCAACAGATTCTGTATTCTCTCCTTCTTGAACTTCTGGTACCGTCCAGGAAAGATTCAAAATATCAAAGATTCTACTGGTGTTCGTTATCTCTTGAATAATAGCATCAGCAGCTTCTTCATTTTCTGCCTTAATTTCCATAGCGAACAATACTTGCTGTACCCCTGTCTGACCCTCTTCAATAGCTTCTTTCTCCTGTTGCAATACGCCGGGAGCTAGTGAAATAGGACTCACTTCTTCAAGACCCTCCATTTTTGCAAGACCTTCATACGTTACTATTAACGTAACGACATCATTTTCTGACGGTAATGCATAATTTATAATTTCTTCTTCAACTGCGAGAGAAGAGCTCGCCAATTCTACTAAATAATTTGCATAGCTTGATAAACTTGCAAGTTCAGTCTCTTTTTGACTAATTTCAGCGCGCAACGCAACAATTTTTTGGTACGTCGGAACAAAAAAATTCACTACCAGAAGAATAAAAATAATACCTTCTGTTATAAAAACCATAATTCCCACATAGTCGCGGAGTGTTGTTTGGATATCACTAGTAGCTGTTTTTAAATTCATAAATTTTGTTGATCAGTGTCCGGACTAGCTGAAGAAAACGTTATGGAGAAGACTACTGCATATTCTCCCTCTTCAGTAAGCGAAGTTGACGTAACTATAACACTCGATAATCCTTGTCCTTCAAAACCAAGTAGTGTATCAATAGTATCTTCCAGTTCAACTGAAGTGGGTACTATCACGGTCAAGTTCATTTCTGCAATGTTGGTTGCAAATGCCTGCTCTTGCGAAAACGTGATATCGCTCACTTTCCGCGCTTCAACACTGACGACTCCTGTTTTTTCAATGCTGATTGATTCGATAGCGATGCTAAATCCAAATAGTTGTTGGGCATCTTCAATGGCCTTTAAGTAGTCAAACTTTTCATTATAGATTCGCTGTATCTCATTTGTTTTAGCAACTAATACACTCTTTCTCTCTTCAACATCGTTATATGACGCTATTACCGCCTTTTGATCAATAATTTCTCTATCGAGCAATTCGACCTCTTTCGTAAGAATAAACTGATAGGCATAGGCACCACTGGCGCCAAGAAGAAGGAGAATTATAAAGAGGACGGATACGTTTAAAACAGTACGACCCTCCGCCCGTCGTCCGGCGGGTCGTTTTTTCTGCTTTTTATTGACCAGAAGGTTTATTTTTAATCCCATGAGAGTATGATCAGATCAGATTACATCCCGTATCGCAAGACCAGTTGCAACCGAAAACAGACTTTCAAATCCCTTAAATTGGGATAGTACAGCCTGATCAGCCGGAAATTTAAGCCACGGATTACCGATGACGGTTTCGACTTGAATGCGGTTCTGCAGAAATGCAGAGAGTCCGGGAAGCAACGCACCTCCTCCGATAAGGATAATACGCGAGATAACATCTTGCGGAAATCGCTCTTTAAAAAAAGTCATACTGCCGGTAACTTCCTGCACAAAGGGCTCGATGAGTTGTGACAGAATATCCGCAATTTTACCTTCCATTTGTTGGGGGTCGAGTCCGTACGTACGTTTATATTCCTCGGCCTGAGCAACCGCAAGATTGAGTTCGGTGGAAAGTGCTTTGGTAAGTGCGTTTCCCCCCATACTAATCGGCCGCACGAGTGATAAATGTTCGCCATGCAGTACATACACGGTCGTTGTAGAACCACCAATATCGAGAAGTACCGAGTTTATATTCTGCTCTTGATAGATACGTAAAATAGATAAGGCTTCGTTTTCGATAGCATCAATCCGAACTCCCGCTTTTGAATAGAGAGCAGAATACTTTTCAATAAGCCGAGTAGGAGAGGCTACTAACAATACCTCCATTTTGCCGTCATATTTATTTATGATGGTTGAATCCATCGAAACTTCATCGAGAGGAAGAGGAATATAACGCTCAGCTTCCCATTGCAGTGCCTGGTTGAGTTCTTTTTCGGAAAGTGCCGGCGTTTCTATAATACGAGTGAATACTTGCGATTCGAGAAGCGATATGGCAGTTTCTCCGCCCTTAATCCCACTTTCTCGTAATACCTGTTTGAGCATCTGCGCTATTTCTTCCATATCGACATCCGATTCAGAAATTATAGATGTTTTCAGAGGTGCAACTACTGCCCGAACAACTTGTGGCTGTTTATTGCGGAGTTCCACTTCAACAGCTTTAATTTGTGTGCTTCCAATATCTATACCAATCATAGAATTCAGTTAAAAGTTTGTAAATGACGCGTGCATTTTTGTCATTCCCATGGATTCCCGCTTTCGCGGGAATGACACTGAAACTCGTAACTTACAAACTCGTAATTCGTAACTTTGTATCTTGTATTATGCTACCATATTTTGCTATTTTGTAACACGCCCTGCGCTATATAGAACGTAATCAAAATACGCAGGGATCTCATAGCGCCATTTGATAGCGGATATGCGTTTGACGACACTCTGCGACCCTTCACCGGATCCTCTCACCACTCCGCGTGAGTCGATAATACGCCCTTGAACGGGGAAAGCCGTATAGTTTGAAATAGTAAGATCGGTGATATCAAAGTTAATTGGGTGGATCCGCACCAGTCCAAGGCGATTGCTATAGGGCGCTGATGAAGTATCAATAGTAATCAGAGGAGTTCCGGGTGTTACCGTATGGAGTTCACGATCAACACTTATCAGGACGGGCGCCCCCGAATCTAAATCGTAAATCCGTATCGTTTCGACGAGTAAATTTTGTGTCATATCCGACCACTTAAACGTCAACCGAAAGCTGCCGCTGTACAAACTATTTCCAGCGGCTCCATCAAAAGGATCTTCTGCTGCGATGTATTGATTTAACCATATCGTTTTCGTATTTCCGGCGTCGATGCTTCCCCGGGAGAAAGAAGTTGCTGATGAAGTGGGAATATTTGTAAATTCATACCAATAATATGCATTGCTCGGGGTCCCGTCTGCGTGAGTAATAGTACAGGGAGTTCCAGGGTAATCATCACAGAGAGGATCCGTATAATCCATGAATTGAAAACTGAGCTGTTCTAACCCTTGCTCCAATCCCGCCTCAGCAGCATAGAGCGCCTGTGATCCTTCAACTCCTTCGGAGGATATACGAACGTCCGTGACGGTCCGGCTGATGGTAGAGGCGGTTATCGTGACGACTACGGCAGTGATAAGGATGATGATGAGAGCCGCTTGTCCGCTGTTGTAGTTTTTCATGGTGCTAATTCCTCCCATTCTGAAACAGATTCTTCCCGGAGTTGAACAGGGACTCTAAATAGTAATTCCGGATTATAAATAAATTGTTCTGTGGGATTAGCGATAGGAGTGTTTTTTTGAAGCCGAAAATAATTATGTGAAATAAACACCCCTGTACCTCTTAATTGACTACCGTTACCTGCTAATGTACGAATAAAACCATTTGCTATATACACTCCCATAACACTTGATACGGTCCGCGATATGGCTACATTTTGACTTACAATAAAAACAACTGATCGATCACTGGCATGTGTAATATTTTCATCGATGTTTAAATTTCCATTTACGAAAACCGTTATGTTGCCACTATCAATATTTAAGCTTCCACAGGGCGTTCCAGACTGACTTGCTTGAACGGTTAGATCTCCGTTTACCAAAATTATCCTGTTCAATGCATATGAAATTATAAGCTGACCAAGCGGAGTATTTGCACAGATATTATTATACCCACCAGGAGCCGTCTCGTGATCTATCTGTAATAGATAGTTAAAATTATATTTACTCACAACATCTTTAATAGTATCCGGATTCAGTCTTCTTACCCATAGAGGGGGGTTTGGTGGAGCGCTTTGAGAGCCTGCTCCATAACCCTGAGGAGTACTATCTATATATGTAACTATCCCTGATTCTATGTTTGGAGAACTAATTGCCTGTGAAAAATATGTTGCTGCTGGAGTAATATTCGGGTTAAATTGTGCTCCACCCACATGCACATCTCCTCCCTGTGTCGTGAAATAGGCAGCAGATACCGTGCGGACAAGAAAAAATACTCCTGTCAAAAAAAGCACTCCACAAATAAAAACACTCATTATTCTTTTCATAGAACATTATCGTAAACTCACGGTCGTACGAAAATCCATCGTGGCAAAACCTTCTGCTCTGTTTGGATTGGTTGTATTATTTATGTGTTCAAGGATAAAGGTGATAGTAACCACCGGATATACTCCGGTATTGTCGCAGGTGAATGCAAGAGAATTTACTCTGACTTTTTCGCCCGTTAATTTGTTGACATTTGTTCCCGTGGTACCCGTAATGGCATCCGTTGAGATTTGAAATGTCGTGGTCGATGTTCCATCAGGATTAATAGTTGTAATACTGCTGCTTGCATTGCACGTCACACTTTCCGCCTCACGGATCGTTTTTTCCATAATTTCCATAGCCACACTCCCGCTCTGTTTTACGTCTTTAAGTGATTCTTGTTTGAGCGTCCCGCGCAATATGTTGAAAAATATAGAATTGACCAAAAGAGCAAAAATGGCAAATATGGCAACCGCGATAAGCGCCTCAATAAGAGTCAATCCTTTTTGAAAACGTCTGTTAGTCATTTCTATTGGTAAGAATAGTTGTTAATACGGTATTAACGTCTCTATTGAGCTCTGTCCACTCTATCGTCACGGTGACCCTGCATAAACCGATCGTTGCACATGGGCTAGGATTTGTATTAATACTTCGTATAAACGTAGTACCGTTCTGAATTGTGTTGTTATTAATATTACAGCATCCATTACGAACACTCGTGATTCCGTTGTTATCACGCGCGATGCGTGCAAGTTCGATTCCTTCTTCAGCAAGAAAGCGCGACTGGATTTTATGTACTGAGTATTGAGAATTTGAAAGTCCCGAGCGCATCGCGACAACCATTCCCATAATAAGAAGTATAGACATTGCCAAAGCAAAGAGGACCTCCGCGAGAGCTTGCCCGCTGTTGCCCTGCCCGAAGCTGCTGCATCGCTGCAGGCGGGTACGCAAAGCGTTGCAGGCGGG
>Ga0075773_127_pt1 | contig 17568 bp, 20 predicted proteins | sample RifGroC1_FD_67866 | JGI IMG/M metagenome (GOLD analysis project Ga0075773, IMG submission 67866) | Microgenomates bacterium GW2011_GWC1_41_8
GTTCGCTCCAAATGATGTTTTTGGTTTAACTTTTTCCAGCTCGATACCTAACCAAACAGCTATATTGAGATCTGCATAGGTATTATCTGCGCCAGAATCGACAAGGAAAAAGAAATTATCCCACAAATCCACGAAAATTCTTTACAACGGGAAGAAGAATAACATTATCTTTCTGATTTTCTTGTTCTACTTTTTTCATTAAAGAAGTAAAGGATTTACCAGCATAGAGAACTTTCTGATAATCCTTTGAGAGGGCAACCCATCCAGAGGAATACCCCTTTAACGATTCAACAAGATTTACAGCTTTCATAGTGACTGCAGTATAACATACAAAAGATCAGTCGAAAGATTGGAGAAAGAAAGAGTTGGAGATAAAGAGTTTATAATATAATCATTGGGCTATATTACACGCTATTTCTGTACATGAAATTCCATATTCACTTCCATATTTGTCACAAAAACAGGTGTTGCATCCATCTCCTGCTGGAAACCGCTCTTCGTACTGATACGTTTTTCCTTCATAGGTACATTGTCCGATCTCTTCATCCAAAAACCTGAATGTGGAGAGGATTTGGTCAAACGTTTGGTCCAATCCACCTCCAGCAACATTCATTTCTAATTCAATTCTTGGATCTTCTGTTGTTTGCACGGTATGGAAATCTGAATCGGCTCCGTAATGGAGATAAAAACTTGCAGCATTCTTTCCACCAAGATCAACAAATTCTACTGACCCTTCCTGTCCCTGATATGGACTTGTAAGACAAGGACTTTTCGCTGAATCATCTTGGCAGTTTACCAATTCATCGTATTCAGTTAAGTCTGTCGTGGTAATAGTTAAATAAGGTATTGGTTTATCATTAGGATTGGGTGAAAAACCAAACGATACCATATCTTCTGTTTCCTTAATCAACTCATATCTTTCAGGTATTTGCATAGAAAAACCGATTGAGTCATTCATATATGTCCATGAATTGAGTAGGTACGACACTTCAGGTGTTGGAGAAATAGATTCTTGAGGGACAGGAGTCGGCCAGGTTTCAACGTTATTTGGTTGATTTATTGACTGATACTCAAACACCAGAATAGCACTTCCCAGAAGAATTCCAATGATAATCAGAATAAGTTTTAATGGTTTATGATGGGATGGTTCGGTTGGTTGGACTGGATCTGTTTGTTGAGGAGTAACTGATTGTTGAGTTTCCATGATTTCAGTGTAGATCATTTAGTAAGAAAAAACAATCTTCACGACTAAATAACATGGTACATGTACCAATGTTTTAATACATTGGTACAGAATATGATGCTCTCATTAAGTTAAAGCACGATAAATCGCATCATTACAATATTTGTGAAAATTCGCTATAATTCGTATAAATCCCAGTACTTAATTGAGCCTCTTCCCACCCTTCTTAAAAAATCTCTGACGGAGGTTTTGGGCAAATGAAGTAGTGGGATTTTCCTTGGTATCTTCGTGCGCTAAACGCACCTGTTCGGCAAGTTGATCTTTTATTTCCAATGCTTTTGCTCCAATATTCTCCGGAGTGAAACCGAGATCCTGTGCTTTATTGGTGAGATCTTTTAACACATCACTTGCTTCTTCAATAAATTTCTTCGCCTTCTTTTTTCCATCAGGAGATGAATAGATATAAGCAAGTACACCACCCAAAACCATACCTGCTACCATACCGGTCATAAAAGGAGAACCTTTTTTTTCGCTAGTCTGATCCATTTTTCCCGATTCCTTTCTTAAATGCACCAACAAGTCCAACAACCGCACGCAACCCTTCAAACATACCCGTCAGTGAATCGGTGGAATTAGATAGCTTTGTGGTTACATTATCAACATCATCGAGGATCTTATTGGTTCGTTTTATACTTTCTCGCAGTTCTTTTAAAAGCAAAAACGCCTGAAATCCAACGAGGGATAGAACAACCGTCAAAACAGTAATAACGCTGACGATAATAATTTGGGTTGTCTGTGTCATATGGTTTCTTTGTCATTCCGGACTTGATCCGGAATCTATAAAATAATTATATAGATCCCAGATCTTCGCTACGCTACGTCTGGGATGATAGGTAATCACCCTATCAGTTTAGACAGGAAGCGCTTAATTGTCAAGAAAATAGGCGATCGATTAAGAGGCGGATTCTTAATACTTTCAGGCAAAACTTCTTGTTTCTGTTGATAGGTAAATTCTCTGCGAAATACGATCGATACTTTCTCAGCATCCAGATCAACCGTATCTGCATATCGTTTCACAAAACCGGTAATATAGGCAGCACCCGGCAGTTCAACCCACTTACTGTTTTCAATATGCTCTAAATATTTTTTCCGGATTTTAGTCAGATCGCTCACTTCAGCAATCGTCATACCCTTCTTATGACGGGCAGCTTTGAGAATTTCTCCAACAGAACGCATGCTCATTGGGGAGAAACATCACCGCCCCGGATAAGTACTTCGCGCGGCTTTGAACCTTCGGCAGGACCGACAATACGTGCGGCTTCGAGCTGATCTAATATACGAGCGGCACGGGCATATCCCACTTTAAGACGACGCTGCAGAAGCGATGCCGAGGCACGATCATATTGAATAACGATTTGTTGTGCCTCCAAATACTTGGGGTCTTTTCCTTCAGTTGTTTCAACAAGTCCTGACGGTTTTGTAATAGTTACCTCCTGTTGAATAACTTCTTCTGTATACTCAATGGGTATTCCTTGAGCTTTTACTTTCCTTTTGAGGAATTCAACCAGTTGTTTGACTTCTTTCTCAGAAACAAACGTTCCTTGCACCCGAACTGGTTTTGATTGAGTGGGCGGAATAAACAACATATCTCCCCGACCAAGCAGCTTTTCAGCACCCGGAGTATCTAAGATAACCCGTGAGTCAATCATTGATGAGACGTTAAATGAAACACGTGCGGGAATATTTGCCTTGATAAGTCCCGTAATGACATTCACCGATGGCCGTTGTGTTGAAACAACCAAATGGATACCTGTTGCCCGCGCCATTTGTGCAAGACGCGTAACGGCATCTTCGACTTCCGCTGCCGCAAATATCATCAGATCAGCAAGTTCGTCAATGATAATGACAATATACGGAATCTCCTGATACCCTTTTGCCTGATTGTAGGAAAGGATATTACGAGCACCTGCTTGAGCAAACATTTTATATCGACGATCCATTTCAGCCATGGCCCATTTAAGAGCTGAAAGTGTCTGGTCTGGTTCAACAATAACCGGTGTGAGCAAGTGTGGAATATCATTATACGTGGTCATTTCAACCCGTTTCGGATCTATCAAAATCATCCGCACTTCGGCAGGCGTTGTACGAAACAATAGACTTGAAATAATTGAATTCATCATAACGCTTTTTCCTGATCCCGTCGTTCCGGCAATGAGCATGTGCGGCATGGTCGCCAAGTCCACAATGATAGGCTGTCCTGCTACATCCAGACCGAGAGCAACAGCTAACTTAGATTCTTGCTGACGCAAGGTTTCCGTCATAAGCATTTCACGTAAGGTCACCACCCGAAGTGATCGATTCGGTACTTCAACACCGACGAGAGAACGACCGGGAATAGGGGCTTCTATACGAATTTGTCCGGTTGGTGCTGCCAGAGCAAGCGCTAAATCATTGGCAAGCGAAGTAATCTTTGACAATTTTGTCCCTAACGCTATCTCAAGTGCATACTGTGTGACCGCCGGACCAAGATTTACTTCTATGACACGCGCCCTGATGCCGAAGCTATCAAGCGTTTGTTCGATAACCGTTGCATTCTTTTTAACATCTCCGGCATCAGCCTCCGTCGCCTTCGATTCTGACAATAAGGACAACGGTGGATATTCCCAGGTATATTCTTCCCCCGGCTTGTTAATGATCGTTGAGGCAAGACCCGAAAGATCTCTAGAGGATTCGCTTGTCGTCTGCGTATGAGGCACTGCGTTCGTTGCTTTCATATTACTGCCAACAGGAGCGGGAACAGAACCTCCTTTTACCTGCATCTCTTTTGTTGAAAACCCATCGGCAGACTTTGTTCTACGCTCAAATGCTTTTGAAGCCATACTCAATACGTCTTGCGAAAGACTGATTAAAAAGTAAAAAATTTCATCGAGTGATGTATTTAAAAATATGGCAAATCCGATAATTAAGGTTCCGAGGAAGAGCACCCAGGCGCCGGCTTCCGAAATGAAAAAAGATAAATTCTTCCATAATTCTTCACCTATTTGGCCACTTTGGCCCATGCCTAAAACGCTTAAACAAACCAGAAAAAGACCGAGCGTTACGTGAGGTTGTGCAAAAAACATTTTGAGACGGAAAAACAAAAGGCCTAACGAAATCAGAATAATGGGTATGACAAATACCAACTGTCCAAACCAGGTCGTCATGTTTGATGCAACAACACTCAGCATCGGAGAATCGGGCTGCAAAAGTGAAACCAGGAGAACACCGGCTATTGAAAACAGAACTACTGAAACGATTGTGTACGTAGTTCCTTTCTTCAGCTTAAATGCATTCAGTTTTTTCCGATGATAACTTCTTCTCCGTTTTGACATAGTAGATTTTTCTTAATGAATGAAATGAATTTAGAAAAATCACTATCCGCCGAAACGAGCGTTCGACTGCGTGGACGTAGACCACGAGGCGAAGTCGAGTGTAGGTGGATGTTTTCTAATAAGTTCATTATATACCAAATGCGTGCAAGCTAACAGCCACGTATCGATGTATAATCGTCGTATGCCGGATGAACAGGTTGATATTGTAAACGAACAGGACGAAGTACTGTATAGCACCTCAAAACAAGAAGCACATAAAAAAGGTTTGCTCCACCGAACCGTCATTGCCGAAGTGATAAATTCTGATGGTAATTGGCTTTTAGTTAAACAATCATCAAATAAACAAGATGCCGGACAGTATGTCTCACCTATTGGCGGACATGTACAAGCAGGCGAGTCAACAAGTGAAGCAATTAAACGTGAAGCGTTTGAGGAGCTTGGAATTAGTCGGTTCACATTTAAACTAAAAGGTAAATGTATTTATAACCGTACAGTTTCAGGAAGAAAAGAAAACCATTATTTTATCATCTATGAAATTCGCTCTGACGAGAAACCAATTCTCAATGAAGAGTCAGAAAGCTTTAAAAAATTTTCTCCCAAAGAACTGAAAACAGCTTTGAGAAAATCGCCTGAAATATTTGGCGATGCCTTTTTCCCGGTTATTGAGTGTTGCTATCCTGATTTGCTGAAGTTATAGATTACTTAAACTGTCCCCACACGGGCTTCATGGCCCAATACAATATACCTACTCCGACAAATCCTATTACCGTCGAAACAATTCCCGCCCCACCCATAATCATAATGTTTAATACTGCAGCTAAAACAGCAAATCCAACGACGAGATAAAATCCCATTTTTTTCCACATCCATAGCATAGCAACAGCAATAACATCAATTATGGATAACCCCGCATATACCGTGATTGCCCACGAAGGAAAATCGGGAAACGTTTGGGTAATAGCATATGAACCAACAGTACGCGGAATATACGGATCATTATCGGAATTTATAACAGTGAATTTCTTGCAAGCTGATTTTATTTTATCCCAGTCAAACGGTTTATTAACAAAACTTTCTGTCGCAGAATATCCGAGAGGCTTATGAAATCCGGCAATAAAGTAAGAGGTTTTAACCGGAGTAGCAGCACTTGTGCTGCGCGCACCACGAGATGGCGCTACTCCGAATTTCTCTAAATATCTCAATATAAACGGAACTCCGAGCGAGTGACCAATTAATACGGTATCCGCTGGATTTTTAATGAAAACGTTCTCCTCAAAATAATCAAACCATTCTGATAATTGTGGATTTTGTGTATTGGGAAAATCAGGAACATCTACTTTCAAATCTTTCTTCTCCAATTCTTTCTTCAACCATGGAAACCAGTTTGATGAAGAATCCGCTCCCCATCCGTGGATTATAATTGCATGGTTCATGCTACTTCTTTTACAATTCGTGCTTTTCCGTCCCGGGTAAATTCAATAGCATCTTTCTCTTCAGGAGCAAAAAGCGTATCGTCGGAATATCCCATTTTTTCTGCGAGTAAGAAATACTGCCGAACTTGTCGTGATTCTCCGCCGATGGGAACAATATATTTCGGCCGCGTCAGCCCCATCATCAGCATTAAATCTTGCGAAGCGCCATGCCCTGAAACATGCAGTTCATCGTTAATATCTGAATATACAACGTCGGCGCCCAGTTTCGTCATTTTATTAACCAACTTATGCACTTGCCGTTCATACCCCGGAATGGGATCGGCAGAAAAAATCACCATATCATGAGGAGCAAGTGAAATATCCTTGTGAGCGTTGTCTGCAATGCGCGAAAGAGCAGAATCTTCCTGAGCTTGTGATCCCGCTGCAATGATAAATAATTTATTTGACGGAATTTTCTTGACTGATTTTGAATGAACAATTGACTTCTTGGGAAAGTGTAAATAACCCAGATGCTGGGCTGCTTCAACATTTTGCCGCATACTTCTTCCTAAAAACAAAATCTTTCGATTAAATGCACTCGCGACATTGACTGCCTGTTGAATACGAGAAATATTTGACGACATAGTGGTAAAAATTACTTTGCCGTGTGCCTTTTTCACCTGCAGTTCAAGATGATCTTCAATAGTCTCTTCTGATAACGTATAGCCACTTCGTTCGCTTCTGACGCAATCTGAGAGAAGACAGAGGATACCCGACTCCCCTGCGAGAGCAATTTTTCCTACTTCAGTTGGCCATCCATCCACCGGTGACCAGTCAAATTTAAAATCTGAAGCGTGGAAAAGGACACCGAGAGGTGTTTTGATAATCAGATTGGTAGCATCGGGAATTGAATGCGTTACATGAACAAATCTCACTTGAAATGCTCCGAAGTTAAGAATTTGTTTATGCTTCACTGGATGCAGTTCTGCTTGGATACCGTGATCTGCCAATTTACCTTCAGCAAGTGCAACGGTTAACCTCGTTCCATAAACGGGAATACGAATTTGGGAAAGCAACGTTGAAAGCCCTGACGTATGATCTTCGTGTCCGTGAGTAAGTACCGTCGCGCGCAAGGTATCTTGCTTATCGAGCAGATAGCTTACGTCGGGCATGATGATTTCATCTCCTGTTTCGGAAAACCCGATTCCACATTCGACGATAATACTATCGGCGATTTTCCCATCCCGCCAATATTCATACACGAACATGTTTTTGGTGACTTCACCAACTCCCCCTAAAAAGACGATTCTTACTTTTTCATCCATAATGTTTTTGTAATAGCGCCCTGATGCGCTCTTTTCTTAACAAGCTAAACCCTTACAGCACACTATTAGCTATATCTTCCTCATAGTGAATATTCCTACGCCTAATAGTACTAGACTAAAAATAATTAACGGAAAATTAGTAATAACTGTAGAATTGGATGTCTCAAGACTCATGAGTATTACACCTCCAATAGCACCACCAGTGGCCAGTGAGATTCCTGCAACTATTTTATATTGTATTTTTTGATTATTATTGTTCATTACTGTTCACCTCTTTATTAATTTCAATTAATTGACCAATACCTTCCGACACGTTACATAGTCTAAAAAGATGATAACTGCTGCCCCGTATCGCTCGTGATGACGCTTTTATCCCACTTCACTCGGTAAATACTGTTTAATATTTTCTTTTGTTATTTCCACCTTTTTTGATTTTCCTTCAATGATTTCCCGGGCAACTTTTCGGCAAACGGCGTTGATGGTTCGCTCAAGCGTGCGGATACCCGCGTCAAATCCTAAGGGACGAACAATAAGCGGCCATACGTCTGATGCAATAATTAACGTCTCATTGGACAATCCCGTCGCGGTTAATTGTTTTGGGAATACATAGTCCCGGCCAATTGCAGTCTTTTCTTCATCACTATACGACGGCATTTGGATTACTTCAAGTCGGTCAAGGACAGCAGTTGCGATATTTTTTGTATTGTTGGCTGTTGCAATAAATAAAACCTGTGATAAATCAAATGGATAGTCAAGATAGTGATCAACAAATCGCACATTTTGCTCCGGATCAAGAAGTTCTACCAGAACACCCATAATATCAGCTCGTGTACTTTCTGCTACCCGATCGAGCTCGTCAAGCAGTACAACGGGATTTTTAGAACCTGCTCGGATGAGTGCTTTGATTAATTGTCCGGGCTCAGCATCCGGATGAACGCGTGATTGACCTCTCAGATCAAGCGCAGACCCCATACCGCCGAATGGAATACGCGCATATCGGCGACCCATCGCTTCTGAAATTGCTTTGGCAAGTGTCGTTTTACCCGTACCGACGAGTCCGACAAAAAAGAGAATCGGCGCACGACTGCCTTCTTTTTGACCACGCGCTTTAAGCGCAAGAACTGACAAATATTCAAGAATACGGTCTTTAATAACACCCATTCCATAGTGATGCTTATCCAGAATTGCACGCGCCCCTGACAAATCCAAGGTGTCGCGCGTTACGGCATCCCACGGTAAGGACAACATCATATTGATATATTTTTGTGTCGGTTCTACGAGCAAGGGATTTGATTTTGACTGTGCAGTCATTTGCTCAATCTTGTCAATAAGATCGGGGGGAATATGGGCTGCTGTTAATTTCTGATTAAGTGTTTGAGGAGTCATACCTCTTAGTATACTATTTTACGTAAGGACTAACGATCTTCACGCAAGTGAGGATGCTGATAACGTTGTTTACTGTATCCACCGCGGTGGTCTCCCTGACGATCTCCCCGTCCGCCTCTACTACGATCATCTCTCTGTGAAGAAAGACGTGGTCGATCACGTCTTTCTGATTTTGTATCTTCTCCAAACAACATAGAAAGATTTATTCGTTTACGCTGATCTATTTCAACCACACGAACACGAACTGTTTGACCAACTGAGACTACGTCTTCTGGCTTCTCCACAAACTCCGTGCTCATTTTGGAAAGATGAACGAGACCTTCTTTTCCGGGAAGTATCTCAACGAATGCCCCAAACGACATCAAGCGTTTTACCTCTCCTTCAAACACTTCTCCCTCTTTTACTTCGCGTACAATACCCTTTATCCAGTCGACGGCTGTTTGTACTTTAGCCGTATCTAGCCCGGCAATCGTTACAACACCATCATCCTCAACATTAATATCGCACCCAGTCTCGGCAATGATAGATTTAATCATGCGTCCACCCGGACCGATTACTTCACCAATTTTTTCAACGTCAATAGTAACTGTTTCAACTTTGGGAGCATACTCTGAAACAGCTGTTCGAGTTGATGGTATAACTGAATTCATCATATCTAGAATCTTTAAACGAGCCTCATAGGATTGCGCAAAGGTATCCTTAATCATGGGAAGTGTTAATCCATCAATTTTAATATCAAGTTGTATTGCCGTAATGCCTTCTTTTGTTCCGGCCACTTTAAAATCCATATCGCCGCCAAAATCCTCAACTCCCATAATGTCAGTCAACAGAACAAATTTCTCTCCTTGAGTAACTAATCCTGTAGAAATACCGCCAACCGGCGCTTTTATCGGTACTCCCGCATCCATGAGCGAAAGCGTTGAACCGCACGTTGACGCCATAGAAGTAGATCCGTTTGATGAAAGAATTTCTGAAACCACGTGAATGGTGTAGGGAAATTCTTCTTCTGTTGGGATGACCGGCTCAAGAGCACGTTCTGCTAACGCACCATGACCAATTTCACGTCTTCCCGGATATCCAACACGTCCCGTTTCTCCTACTGAAAACGGCGGCATATTGTAATGATGCATATATCGCTTCGTCTCTTCGCCTTCGGCCGATTCTAACCACATTTCAAGAGAGGGTGGTGCAAGCGTGGTAATAGTAAGAGCCTGAGTGTCTCCTCTTTGAAATATTGCGGAACCGTGGGTACGCGGTAATACCGACACGCGTCCTGACAAAGGTCTGAGATCTTTAAGTCCTCTACCATCAACTCGTTTTCCTGTTTTAAGAATAATCTCGCGCATATTTTCTTCAAATATCTCATCGAGGACGCCTATTACTTCACTTGTTGAATATACCTCTTCGTAAGCTTTTGAAAGCTCGGTAATTAACTGCATATGCTTTTCATATGCTCCCTCTTTTTTGAGTGTGCGCGCGGTCAGTGTTTCTACTATTTCCTTCTTGTGTGATTTTTTGATAGCGTCAAACAGTTTATGATCTCTTTTCTCGGGGACTACTTGCTTCTTTTTGCCTGCTTTCTTTTGTAACTCTTCAATAACGGCAATGATCGGCTTCGTTTCGTCAAGTGCCATTTTAATTGCGCTAAACATTTTCTCTTCAGGAATCTGATTTGCACCTGCCTCGATCATCACTACTTTTTCTTTTGAACTTGAAACAACCAGATCAAGATCTGAAAATTCCATTTCCGCGTTTGTTGGATTTACGACAAAATTTCCATTGGCCGTTCCCATACGAACAGATGCAATGGGACCGTTCCAGGGAATTGATGACAGGTAGAGTGCGGCAGATACTGCCAGCATACCTACCATATCAGAATCGTTTTCACGATCAACTGTTAAAACCGTGACAATCACCTGTACGTCTTTTTTAAATGCTTTGGGAAATAACGGGCGGATTGATCGGTCGATTAATCGACCGTATCACCATATCGGGCATATACTGCTGATTCTGCTTGAGGAGCCAGTTCACCGGTTTCAAAAGTAAAAGGACGATCTGCGATCGTTATTGTCTGCGTTATTTTTTTCACGTATTTTATTTCTTAAGTCCCAATTTTTTTATTAATTCTTTGTAGCGAACTTCATCTTTTCCCTGCAAGTAAATAAGGAGTCTGCGGCGTTTTGAAATGATACCGAGAAGTCCTCTCCGGGAGTGATTGTCTTTTTTATTAGATCCTAAATGTTTTGCAAGATTATCTATTCGATTGGAAAGAAGAGCAATTTGCACTTCCGGTGAACCGGTATCGCCTTGTTTGACGGAAAATTCATCGATAATTTTCTGCTTGTTTTTATTTGACTCACCGTTGGTAACTTTCTGCGGTATTTCTTTTTCTACTTTAGTAACTAATTTTTTCGTCGGTGTTTTTTTTGCCGCCGTTTTTGGTTTTATTTTCTTTGGATCTTTGGATCCCTGCCCGCCATCGCTGCGCTTAGGCGCTGGCAGGCGGGTTTGGATCTTCGGATCTTTTTTTGTTTTTTTGTTTGCCATAATTTAGTTTCCTCCTTGTTTGTTCGTGGTAAAGATCTTCGGCTTCAGCCAATCTTCCGGTGTTTGATCCTCAACATCATGATCCACATTGCCCAATTGGTTATCTGACGATTGAACCTGAATATCCCCCTGTTGATTGCGCTGTTGAGACTGATCGGAAACCTGCTGATTCGTCGGGGTTGATTTGTTTGTTAAATTTTGTGCTTTCAGTCGTCCAAGGAATGATAACACATCAAGTGCCTGCGGGTCTACTGCATCTATGGTAACTGATCCGTATTTACTAATAATTCCGGTATATAAATTTGATGCGGCATCTTGATCAAGCGGAAGTCTGAGATCTTTAACCAGTTGTGCAACTAATTGAGAAACGGGCATATTTTCAACGATATTAATGCGGCCAAATCGGGTATTATTATTTGACTTATCAATGTTGATCAATGGTTTTTGGCTAAATATGTTTTTATGACGATCGTATATTTCACCCAAAGAAGACAAATTATTTGCTCCGAGTACAAATACGGCGTCATAATCACCCCGTCCATAATTATATTCTATTTGGTTGGGATCAAAGTCAAGCTTTGTTCGACTTTTACTTTTTGTGCAGAAACAATAGTCACTTGCTTGCGCATTTTGACAAGCGTCATATATAAAGCCAATCCAGCAGCTACCACATCTTCATCATTAGACTGGGCAAGCGCTATTAAAACTGACTGAGAATTCTGAAGTAAACTTCGAATTTCAAATACGTTATTAGTATTCATTTATGGAGCAGAATCTTATATTGTATGTATTAATCTATTTTAGAACTCATAAAGTGTATAAGATTGTATCATATCACCCGGTTTGAAGTCAACTGGAGCCGTCAGCAAGAGACCGCACATGTCGCCCTTTTTAACTTTTGTCACTTCTTCTTTTTGTTCACGAAGTGATTTAATCCTTAAGCCCTCAGCTATTTCTTTATTGCCGCGCGTAATAATCACCTTATCACCTTTTGCGATGCGTCCTTCCATAACCTGACAACCTGCAACTTCGCCATCGCTCGTTTCAAATGTCTTGAGTATCTTTGCCTGGCCAATAATTTCACGTTGCGGACCTTGCGCAAGAAGCGTCACCACTTCTTCAATTTCCTCAAACAGTTTATAAATGAGAGTATAGGTTCGAATCCTGACTGCCTCATCTTTTGCTAATTTTGTGACACGGCTTGGCACTTTAACATTAAACCCAATAACGACAAGGTCCATCGTCTTTGCCTGGGCAATATCGCTTTCAGTTATTTCACCGATACCGGTTTGAGAGACAGAAACTTCTTTGGGTAATCCGTGTAAAATTGCTTCAAGAGATCCAGAGGCATCTGCTTTAAGAAAAAGTTTCAAAATAGCATCACTATTTTTATCAAGAACTGGCTTAACGCTCATCTCAGAAGGGGCCTGCACGCTAGTTGAATCTTTTGACGTAACCAACGATCCAACCGTCGGTAAGGATGTAAACCCAAGAATTTCTACCGGACGACCCGGAAGGGCTTGATCAATTCCTTTTCTATATTCGTCAACGAGTGCACGAACGGGAAATGTTTCTTGTTCCACCCGAATTTCATCTCGAACACGAAGCGTGCCTTGCTGTACGATAATAGTTGCGACATTTCCGCGCCCGGGATCTTTCTTTGCTTCGATTACTACTGCTGAAAGCGGCGCGTTTGGATCGGCTGTAATATTTTTTAACTCAGCGACCAGGAGTATTGCTCCAAGAAGATCATCAATACCTTCACCTGTTTTTGCTGAAACCGCCACGTTCGCAATTGAACCACCATGTTCTTCAACGATGACGTTCTGCTGCAAGAGATCTTTCTTAACTTTATCAGGATTTGCACCGACAATATCCATTTTAGTCAATACAACAATCATTGGAATTTTTTCCTTTTGAATAATTTTTATCGATTCAACCGTTTGCGGTTTAACCGATTCTTTTGCATCGATGACGAGAAGTGCTATATCGGCAACAGAAGCGCCGCGGGATCGCAAGTTGGCAAATGCTTCGTGACCGGGTGTATCGATGAAAGTGATTTTTTTGCTTCCTACCGGGACTTGATAGGCACCAATATGCTGGGTAATGCTGCCGAATTCGCCCAAAGCTACGCGTGATTTTCGAATATAGTCGAGAAGAGTCGTCTTACCATGATCAACATGACCCATCACCGCAACGACGGGCGGCTTAACAAATGTAGAAGAATCGATATGAGATGTTTGTTTTTTCTGTGCCATACGGTTTTTGTAACGTTGTAGTTCTCATACGTCACTAGATTCTGTCTGATCCGATTTTGAATCTTTTTTCTTTTTAGATGATTTAGTTTCTTCTTTTGATTTATCTCCCTCATCTGACTTTTTAGCTGATTTTTCGTCTTCAGATTTAGCTTTAACTTGATCTTCCTTTGAGCGAGCTGCTTTTCTTGTTCCTTCCGGATCATCTTTTGATCGAATATCGATGATGTACCCCGTTAACTTTGAGGCAAGTCTGACATTTTGACCGCCGCGGCCGATAGCCAGTGAGAGATGATCTTCGGGAACAAGAACCAGTGCCTGTTTTTCTTCTTCGTTAATTGTTATTACAAGATCTTTTGCCGGCGCAAGAGCTGCAGTGATAAATTGAATGGGATCGGGACTCCACTGAATAACATCAACTTTTTCATCCTGGCCAATTTCATTGATAACTGCCTGGACACGAACGCCTTTTTGTCCCACACATGACCCCACCGGATCAACACCTGCCTGATCAGAGTGAACCGCAATCTTTGTCCGGGCTCCGCCTTCACGCGCTATTACTCTTATTTCAACAGCGTCATTGGAAACTTCGGGAACTTCCCGTCTAAACAGTCCAGCGACGAGTTGTGCATCGGCACGGGAAAGAATGATTTCGCTTCCCCGTCGTCCGTCCCGTATTTCTTTAATATAAAAAGTAAGTCGCTGATTTACCCGATATTGTTCGCTACGAATTTGTTCAGAAGGCGGCATGATACCTTGAGCGCGGCCTATATCAACAATAATATTCGGTCCGTCAAAGCGTAAAATCATACCGTTGACAATTGATCCTACCCGTGAGGCATAATCAGTTAAGATAGCGCTTTTTTCTTCTTCGCGAATTCTTTGTAGGATTACCTGTTTTGCAGTTTGCGCGGCAATACGGCCAAATCCAGGCGGTGTAATATCTTCATCTTTTTTTAGTATTTTTGCTTCACCGGTCTTATCGTTCAATTCAACAACGAGCTCTTCCTCTTCACCGACGCTTTCACCGTAATCTTTTAAGTATGCGGCACGAATAGCACCTTTTATCGTTTCTAGAACCACAGAAATATCAATTCCTCGTTCGGTTGCAACTTGATTCAGTGCGAGTGCAAATTCTGTTCTGACTATTGCTGGCATATTTAATAAAAAAGGTGGGTTTCGTCCCACCGAGTATCTCACATTTCCAATTGGCTATCTTATTGTATCATAGAGGAGAACAAAGTCAATCTTAGGAGGCTAACTCTCTGCGTGTTTTCAAGAAATAATTATTCCCATTTGGAATCGAATATTCTTTGACCGTCATTTGGGTATCTTCAATCGTTACATAGTTAAAATAGGACAATCCCGTTGATTCCATAACCGGCTCTTCTTGCGACGGATACCAGGCAAATTGCATAAAGGTACTGCCGATACTTGAATAGAAGACACCGTCTTTAACAATCTGCATACCGCGATGGATATGACCGAAAAATACGCAGAGTAATCTATCTCCTACTTTCTTCAATAACGAATGTAAACGATCCCCTTCCAAAAGAAGCATGTTTTTATTAAGCCACAACGAATCTAACTCGATAGGCGGATAGTGAATGAAAATAACAAGAGGCAGTGTGCCATTTGTAATTTCTTGTTCTAAAGCCTTAAATTGATCTTCTGAAAGGGATCCGTGGGGATCAATGGTATCAGGTCCCCGTCCGTCGAGAACGATAAAACGGTAACCTTTTAAGTCAAAATAATATGTTTTCTTTGATACATCGGTAACCAAATCAATCCGATCTCCCTGATTAAGATATTTTTTGATAAACGATGATCGGTCGTGATTTCCGGTCACGTAATAAACGGGATATTTTAATTTTGAAAATATCTCTTGAGCATTTTTAAAAGAGGGATCGTCGGGAATGGTTGCAGCAACGTCTCCAGAGTGGATAATAAAGTCAGGTTTCTCTTTTAAGTTATTTAAGTAATCAACTATCTTTTCCGCACACGGATACGGCGCAACATTGTACAATTTAAAATCTTTGGTTGGACCAATGTGTGTGTCTGATATGTGGATGAAACGGATGGATTTCGACATGGTAGTATTATAACAATATGAATAAACAATTAGTAGTATCATATTTACAGAAGGAATATCCCAAAAAAAATATTATTTGTATTCCAGAGGAAAACCCGAATGAAATAATTTGCGAAATAGATCCTACTGAAATCACCCTGATTATAGTACCGCAATTGCAGTAATTGACAGTTCAAAACAACACTAACATAAACGTACTACAGAAACATATGAAGTAATAAGGGGAACTTTAGAAATAACTATAGATAACAAGAGAGTGTTTTTGTCTGTACCAATGTATTAATACATTGGTACATTCTAACTACGATTACGTTTCATAAACGATTTATCAGTATGATGTGTATTTCTCTACTTTTCATTAACTTGCTGATATTTACCACGATGATATACACTTATTTCTGTTTCACTTATTTTACACAGATCTTCTTTGTCACCATAGACAGTTTCAAAAGAAACACCGACAATATAGCATTTACCATTACTAGGATTTGTTAAAATTGTTCCAATTAATTTATCATTCGGTCTTAAACGAATGTCATATTCAGTCAAAATTAAAGGATATTGGTTTGGATAGACAATCATAGCGCCGGATTGAGGAGTCTTAAACTGTTCGCTAATCTCAATTAAGCCGTTTATAGAATGGTTGCAGAGTTTAATTGATCGAATGTTTTTCATTAATTTTCTTAAAACTCTCTCAACAACTCTTTCTGCCTTCTAGATAAATTTTTGGGGATTTCAATAATAAACCGTATATACTGATCCCCGCGTCGATTTAATTGCGGATGCGGGACTCCTTTTCCTTGTAATCTAATCAATGTTCCGGGTTGAGTACCCGGCCTGACTTTTAATTTAAATATACCATCGATCGTCGGAATTTCTATGGTATCTCCTAATGCAGCTTGAGAAAATGTAATTTTTTGATCAAGAACAATATTTTGTCCTTGTCTCTTAAATCTATCGTGAGGTTTTACCTGAACGATTAAATCAAAGTCATTGAATCGAATACGCATATTGTCATCAACGCCCGCCGGTATTTTAATCTTTCGTTGTTTGCCCTGAATAACAAAGCTTTTTTCGGTGCCTTTGATGGCATCCATAAAATCAATCGTTACCTGATACACGGGCTTTCTCTGACGTTGACCGCCGTATGCGCCGCCAAAGAATTGTTCAAAAATATCAAAAGGATCAGATCCGCCGAATAAATCTTCAAAATTTACATTTCCGCTCGACGAATACGAATATTGAAACGGGCCCTGCTGAAATCCGCCTGAAAAGGGACTTCCAGCACCAAATCCTCCGGGTCCACCTGAGCCGTTTCGCGTAAAAGCATTATGGCCGAGCTGGTCATACATTTGTTTTTTCTGAGGATCGCGTAGTACTTCATAGGCGCGATTAATTTCTTTAAATTTCTCCTCTGCTTCTTTTTTAGCTTCACCTGCATGTTTATCCGGGTGCCACTTCAGAGCCTGTTTCCGATAGGCCGACTTAAGCTCTTGATCAGAAGCATTTTTAGAAACACCTAAAATTTGGTAAAAGTCTGTATTATTTGCCATAAGATTTGTAATGGATTACTACAACAGTTACTTACAAAAATAGCGCGTTCCCGCGCCAACTCGTAACTCGCCTGCCTGTCGGCAGACAGGTAACTTTTAACTCGTAATTTATTCAACCACTTCTCCCTCTTCAGCTTCATCTTTATTTACTTCTTCACCTTTTTTATCTGAAGATTTCTTTTCTTCTTTTGATTCTGATGATTCTTGTTGTCCTTGCTTTTGATAAAATTGTTGACTCACTTTCTGCATTTCGTCGGCCAATTCTTTCTGCACTTTTTCAATGTCTTCTTTTGATGCGTCTTCTTTTGCAATAGTATCCTTAACGGATTTAATTTTGTCCTGAAGAGATTTCTTATCTTCTTCTTTTATCTTATCCTTCTGTTCATCCATAAATTTTTCCGCTTGAAATACGAGATTGTCAGCCATATTTCGTGCTTCAATCTG
>Ga0075773_112_pt1 | contig 16757 bp, 19 predicted proteins | sample RifGroC1_FD_67866 | JGI IMG/M metagenome (GOLD analysis project Ga0075773, IMG submission 67866) | Microgenomates bacterium GW2011_GWC1_41_8
AATGAAGAAGAACGATGACCTTGGGCACTTCTGGAAGATTGTTTCGTACCTGGCAGGCTCGAACCTGATTTACGATGACGGGGATTATAAGCTTGTTTATACCAACGAAGTTACCCGCCGCTGGATGGATGGAGGTGTATGGAAGAGCGACAAGATCGTTTACCAGGAACCCAAACAATTGTTTTACCTCACCACGGCAAGGGTATTTTCGCTGTATAAGGGCCAGTGCCTCAGGGAAGGCGACAAACCACTGCCTGAAAGCACCATTGAATATTACCTCAGGAACTCTAAATCATTCCTGTTTGAAACCAAAAAGGAATCGTTTAAGAAAATTGATCCACGCACCGGGCAACAGGAAGTTATTAGTTGGGAAGAAACTGGTATGTATGGCGAAAAGATTACCAAAACTAAAAAGAAACGGACCAGCACCACTGCTTTTGTTTTTGATTACAGCCTGCTGAATATATCGATTGAAACAGGAGAAGATTTAGAGCTTACTCCCCCTTCGATAAACTCAGCGGGCGCAGCTCCGTTGTCTGAAACGGAAACTCAGGCATCGATTGATTTCGAGGCTAACGATCCTGAGAAGGATGATTTACCATTTTAAAAACCAAATAATACCCAAATTATGAACGAATTTACCAAACAGGAAAAAGCAGACATTCTACAGGGGCTAAATGCATCAATAAAACGATTACGTGGCAAAATAAAAAACGACGAAATCCATGAACGACATGATTATAACCGCATCACATGGCTCAAAGAGAAGATTGAACGGGCAAGATTATTGATCGAAAAACTGACCATCAATGGCGAAGAAGAAACAATTAACGGAACTGGAGAAAGACGGCTTCGAGATTGTTCCTGAAACCGTTGGGCGGATCATTGACAGCATCTGGATCAATGAAGAAACGCAGGTTTTGAAAATCAAATTTGCCTCAGGTGGAACATTGGTTTTTCAACCAATTTACCCAATAAAATTATGACTGATCTGAAAAGCCTTTTGCCTGATGACTTCAAGATTGTTCCAGCTAAATCAGTTTGCATTGGATGTGTATTCCTGATCGAAGCTCCTGAGTTAATCTGCAAGATTACGCGTGATCTGGATCTAATGGATCTGGCCGTAGATATCGACAAACATTTTAAAGTTAATTGCTACAAGAATAAGATAATCTATAAACTAAAAAAACCAGAATTATGAAACAACACTTTATTCAGGTACAATGCTACCAAACAAAAAACAAAGCCCATGCTAAAGCACAGAAATACGTTGCAAAATATGACGACTGCCTGATTGATGACGTTAAACTCGAAGAATTAATTACGGCCATTCATCACCAAATTGAGGAGATTAATCTGGCATTTCTAAGGTGCCATGATATTAGTCTTTCTACAACCTCATTTACTGATGGGACAAAACAGTCTATAGAAATGGACTTGGTGGGCAATTACTTTGGTATGAAAGTTCTCAAAAGAGGAATGGTTGGACCGGAAGTTTCAGATGTAAAAGAGGTACTTACCAAGTTTGATTGGGATAATCTGCCAAGAGAAGGGGTCGTTGACTATGTTATTGGAAAAAATTTATTTCCGGGAATATTTGTGGTAGTAGAACACACGGATCCTAACCAAAAGAAATACTTAAGATATTTGGGTCTTGGAGAGGGCCCGCGCTATGTGCTGTTTGAACCATACCACCTTTGTCATTTGGAAGTACTGCAAACTGTTGTAAAAGTTGCTCTTTTTGGACAAGAAACCATTAACAATTCATTAAATCCAATAAATAGAACCATAGCCATAGCAAAACAGGACTTGTTTGCCGGCCAAAGACTTGATGGCATTGGAGGGGATACCGTATATGGTATGGTTGATAGTATTGAAAACTCTGAAGGCTTACTTCCCGTTGGTCTTTCGCACCATGCACTCGTCAAGCATGACATAAAAAAAGATACTCCTATCAAAGTTTCAGACGTTGTACTACCTATTACTATAGCAACAAGACTTACGGGTTATACCAAACCTCAACATCGCTTTCAGCCCGTCAATTCATTTTTTACCCGGATGATAAATTTATTTTAGACTCATATGAAGAAGAAATTATTATTGTCAGTAATACTGATTGTATTATTTGCTGCAACTATTTCAAAAAGTGAACAGAAAAATGATGAAGAAATGTTTTGGACATTTCAGTCCATAGATACGATGAAATATTCACGTGATATAAGCCGTGAAAAACTTACTGACCCCTCTTTTAACACCGACATAGACGAACAAATTAAAAATATTGCCGCGACCGGAGCTACTCACGTTGCCATAGCAACTCCCTATGACACAGAGTTTCTTCCTATACTTAAGCGATGGGTCACTTCAGCCCGAAAATATAATCTTAAGATTTGGTTTCGGGGCAATTGGTCAGGCTGGGAAGGATGGTTCGACTATCCAACAATTAACAGAACTGAGCACAAAGAAAAAACGTATGAATTTATTATTCAAAATAATGATTTATTTCTAGATGGCGATATCTTTACTGCTTGTCCCGAATGTGAAAACGGCGGACCCGGAGACCCTCGATTAACAAGAGATATAAGTGGACATCGTGCATTTTTAATAGAAGAATATGAAGTAACACAAAAAGCATTTAGAGAAATTGATAAGGACGTAACATCTAATTTTAATTCTATGAATGGTGATGTTGCCCGCCTTATCATGGATAAGGAAACTACAGAGGCTCTGGGGGGAATAGTGGTCATAGATCATTACGTCGCCTCTCCGGACCAGCTCGTGTCAGATATTGCGGAGATTGCAAAAAACAGCGGAGGGCACGTGGTGCTCGGTGAATTTGGTGCACCAATAGAGGATATTAACGGAAAAATGACAGAGGATGAGCAAGCAGCATGGCTAGATGAAGCTTTTACTAAAATGGTACGGGAGAAAAGTTTAGCAGGTGTCAGTTATTGGGTGAATGTCGGCGGTTCAACACAGCTATGGAATTCAGACGGTACACCTCGAAAGGCAGTTTCCGTACTTGCCTCATTTTATAATCCTTTGGAAATACCGGGAATTACTAAAGATGAAATTGGTAAACCTATAGCAAATGTGACCGTGTTAAATGCATATAGAGAAACGACCAGCGACTCAAGCGGCTTCTTTTCATTACCATTTTTAGATAAAAAGGAAATTGAACACGTTAGCAAAGAGGGATATAGTCTTAAATATATTTATTACGAAAATTCTAATATCACCATAATTCTCGAACAAAATAATCCGTCTCTATTATATAAAATACTTCGTTTATTCAAACGTCCTCTTAAAACTAAATAATCTTATAGTATTTGCTTTTTTATACAGTCTATGATATATTAAAACCCTATAATATGACTGGAAAACTATTTATTTCAATACTACTGGCCATCACTTTTTTCATGCAGAGTGATTCTATAGCCATGGCGGTAACACCCCCTGATTTTCCTTCCTGTCAAAGCCCAGAGGGTGATGTAAAGGTATCCTATTCAAGTGGAACGCACGGTATCGTGGGAAATAATCAAACATATACGGGTAGCGATACGGTATATACACTTTCAGACAACAGATTATCTCAATGTTTCTGTTCGGAAGGTGGAGACGGAATCCAAACAAATTGGTGGAAGGTAAATAGCTTAACAGAAAGTGAAGTTCAAATCCTTAAAAATCAGGGATGGTTTTTTGTACCGAACGGATCTCTTTGGGGACTGGATGAAACTTCATATATGGCAAAGAACTCAACCTATGCGTGCCGTTCTGAGAATGGATCGGTGGGAGGAACGAGTGATTCGTCAGCCGGTGGAAGTGTTTTAGGACTAGCATCAACGGGCACTATACAAGCCATCATCGCATTCCTTTCACTGGGAATCCTGTTGATAACGTCTGGCTTGTATATTAAGAGGTCCAATTCTTGACTTCGTGAGTAATCGAATTTCCTCGTTATTAGTTCTTATCGGAGTTGCATCTCTTTTGTACGGAAGTTATCTTGCTTATGTACGATATACGCCGGGTAAACTCGCTTTTGCATCATATCCATCAGAATTTATAGTTGAATACCCGGTCAAGCAAGCAACTCCCACTCAGTTACGCATACCAGGTATAGAAGTCAATCTACCCGTTGTTCCATCAACAATTACGAGTAACAGATGGGAAACATCAAATACTGGTATTTCGTATCTTGCGCTTTCCCCAATTCCGGGAGAGAAGGGAAATAGTATTTTATATGGACATAATTGGGCATCTATATTAGGTAAATTATCGAAAATAAACCCAGGAGAAATTATTCAAATAAGCTTTTCCGACAATACTACCAAAACGTTTATTGTTGAATATACACACACCGTTAATCCCGATGAAGTGGAAGTTATCGAACAAACAGAAGACATACGTATCACTCTTTATACATGCATTGGTTTTCTTGACTCTAAACGCTTTGTCGTTGTTGCCAAACTACAGTCATAGCATCCTTTCCTGCATCTCTTTTCGAAATGGCATATTAAAGTGTTTGTACGCAGAAGCAACCGCAACTCTTCCTCTGGATGTGCGCTTTACAAATCCTATTTGCATAAGATACGGTTCAACAACATCCTCAATTGTCCCGATATCTTCAGATAAAGAACTTGCCAACGTCTCAATACCTACCGGCCCGCCGGAGAATTTATTCAGTATAGTGAGCAAGTATTCACGGTCATTTTTATCTAATCCTCGTGCGTCTACTTCCAAAACTTCAAATGCTTGATCCAGTGCGTTCTGATCGATTGAACCTGACCCTTTTACCTGTGCAAAATCACGAACCCGCTTAAGCAATTTCAACGCAATACGGGGAGTACCACGTGCGCGGCGAGCAAGCTCTTTTGCCGATCCTTCATGAATAGCGATCTTCAGCGTCTCAGCCGCCGTCGTAATAATACGCTCAAGTTCAGGCTCTCCATAATAATTTAACCGATGCACCACGCCGAACCGGTCGCGCAAGGGGGAAGAGAGGAGGCCGCTTCTCGTCGTAGCGCCAATGATCGTAAAGCGGGGAAGATTTAATCTCAGTGTTCTGGCAGAAGGTCCTTTTCCCACCACAATATCAAGTGCATAATCTTCCATGGCGGGATAGAGCGTTTCTTCAACCACTTTATTTAGACGATGAATTTCATCGATGAAAAGAATATCGTTTTCCTCCAGATTTGTTAAAATAGCGGCGATATCTCCCGATCTTTCAAGAGCAGGACCCGCGGTTATTTTAATATGAGATCCCATTTCTTTTGCCACGAGATGGGCGAGTGTCGTCTTTCCTAAACCCGGGGGACCATACAGTAAAATATGTTCAATAGGTTCTTTTCTTTTCTTAGCAGCTTTTATAGCTATTTGAAGTGCTTCTTTAACATTCTTTTGGCCCTGAAATGCATTCCACGCACGGACACGAAGTACATTAAGTATTTGTTCCTCTTCCTGGTTTTGTTGTGATACACGTGTTTTATCCATAACACTTGTCATTCCCGAGAGCAAAGCGAGTCGGGAATCTATGCCCTAAATGGGATTCCCGCCTTCGCGGGAATGACCGGTGTCTTATCTTCCCATTTCCTTTAATGCAAATCTGATCTTTTCTTCTATAGTCTGTAAATTCTCAGGAATTCTTTTAAATGTTGATACAACATCCTGTCGTGAAAATCCCATACTCATCAGCGTTTGTATCATATCGTTTGTCTCGGTATTGTCTGCCGTCAAGTCGAGTTCTTCCAGAGAACCTAACTTTGATTTTAGTTCTATAATAATTTTCTGCGCCGATTTTTTACCGACTTTTGGTATTTGAGAAAAAAATGATACGTCCGCATTAACAACCGCATTGGTAATACCGGCCACACCGAAATCTACAATTTTAATACCCGTCTTCGGGCCAATTCCTGAAACTCCAATGAGTAATTTAAAAAGTTCAAGCTCCTTTTTTGTCAAAAATCCATAGAGTTCTATGGCGTCATCCCGCACGTGCGTGTGAATAAATAATTGACACTGATTAGTCTGAGAAAGCTGTGATTTTGTACTGGGGGTGATACGAACTTCATATCCCACACCCTGTACATCAATAATTGCGTTGTCTGATATGTCTATGTGTGGTTTACCGGTTAGTTGACCTATCATACCTTTTCATAAAACAATACGTAATGGCCACAGCCAGTGCATCGGCTGTATCATCAGGTTGAGGAGTTTTCGATAGTCCCAATGTTTTGGTAACCATTCTCTGCATTTGCACCTTATCAGCCCTACCATATCCCGTAATTGCCTGTTTTACTTCCAATGGAGTAAATGAGGCAACGCTGACCCCGGCTGTTCCTGCAGCCACCAGTATAGCACCCCGTGCCTGGCCGACCGTAAGGGCTGTTTTTGCGTTTGCCGCAAAAAAAAGTTTCTCCACTGCAACAACATCAGGTTTATATTTTTTTAACAGATTTAATATCTCACTATATAGTTGGGATAAACGGGTCGCTTCATCGGTAGTAGATAACGTGACAACACATCCGAAATCAATTGTTTTTATTGATGCTGAGGTATTTTTTTCGACAACACCCCAACCGCAGCGCGCAATACCAGGATCTATGCCAAGGACAGTCATAAAATTTGATGTGCATAGAATAGCAAATATTAATCGATTTGTCATTCCGGACTCTATATTAATTGAGTACAATCCTCTTCTATGATAAAATTGTGATGTTCGGCGCCAAGTCAGACTTGGCAGCCGCGTTTGACGCGGCGCATTCGTCTAGCGGTTAGGACGTCGCCCTTTCAAGGCGAAAATCATCGGTTCGAATCCGATATGCGTCACCATTTTGGAAATGGCAAGAGAATTGGGGGTAGCGCTGGCTGCGCCCCCCTCCGCAGACAGCACTGCAAAGGCATAATTCAAATTTGCCGAGAGTCGCCGTAAAAAAAGAATGAAGAAAAACGCAAAAATTTTTAAAGAACTTTTATAAATTCAAATAGCCGCTCTGGTGGACTCAAACCCTTCCGGATTTGTCCAAAGCGGCCATTAAAAAACCGGAAGAAAATTTGAGTCCAATAATAATATAGCAATTCCCAGAAACAATTTGCAAGCAGTTAAAAATAATTCCCAGGCTTGCGAAATTTGCTTTTCTCTTCAATATATCTTATAATTTTGTACATTATGCCAATAGAAAATCCCAGAAGAACTGCGCAAAACGCACTAACAATTGTAAATCCTGTAGAACTTGCAGATGTATATGGTGATTTTTTTCTGGATTTGCCTTATAGAATATATTCAAGTAATCGGCTTGACGGAAATTCGGATGGTGCTGTAAAAAATTTTGATAGACTGTATTCCACTCTTTCTGAAAGAATGGGAGGAGCACCATATCAAGGAACAGTTGCTGGTACGGGAATGGTTGGTTCTAGAGATGCGGTGGTTCAAATTCATCACTCACAGGACGCAGTAAGCACGAAGAGAGGTATTCAAATTACTTTTCCGGATGATCCAACTAAAATATATTTCTTCGGAGACGGAGCACATATTGTAACTGTTGATCCTAGGATAAATGCTATTTTAACTCATAAAGTCAGACGAGATCAAGATGCACACAAACTGATGAATGATTTATTGAATGACGGACGCCCAAGTTAATTGAAATCTAATATTCTCTTCTCATAATAGTTAGCAAGAACTGCCAAATTTATCCGCAATTTCACTAAATATTTGTTAAAATTAAGATAGAAAACATCTCGCTGTAAGCGAGATGAAAAGTCGCGCGCGCTGAAAATAAGCGAGGCCACAGGCCGAGCTTTAAAATAGTGCGGCTGCTGGGTGTGGTCAGCCGCCGCTACCTTTGTAATACGTTCGAATTTGTTCAAAAACGTTCACAAATTATTTCCATGAGGCGAAAACAGGTGAAGGAATTTCGTACCACAAAATATTTCCTCCGATCTCTAAAACACAAATTCGGAAAACTCAAGCACGCGAAAAATAAAAAACTTATCACGAGTGCTGATATAAATCATGAATAGATTCCCGCCTTCGCGGGAATGGCACGTGATACACTGAATAATTCTGTATGGCATTTGCTAATTCAGATGTAATTTGGTATACTACACTCTGATTTAAGAAGCGAGCTGTATTTACAAGACTTCCTGAAAAGAAACTTCGTACTTGATAGCTCTATGAGTGAGCTATCGATTAGATCTCTTCATAAATATTCTAAATCATCGTTATATGTACAAAAACACACGATCGTATGGATTTCGTGGCCGGAGAAATCGTCCTGGTCCTGGTTTTCGTGCAAATTTATCCGGAAAATATATCAATCCCGCTCGGTTTATCAACAAACCGGTAGAGATGAGTGTGGCAAATGAATATATACCGAAGTTCTCCTTTTCAGATTTTAATCTCAATGAAAGTTTGCTTCAAAATATCATTAAAAAAGGATATAAAAATCCAACGCCTATTCAGGACCAAGCTATTTCACCGATTATGAACGGCAGAGATGTCATTGGTATTGCAAATACGGGAACGGGTAAAACAGCGGCATTTCTGGTACCTCTTATCAACACTATGCATGCTGATCGTCAGATGAAAACACTTATCGTCGCACCGACACGAGAGCTTGCACTTCAAATACGGGATGAATTTTTATCATTTACTGAAGGATCAAATCTATCTCCGGTACTGATCATCGGCGGTACCAATATACAGCGTCAAGTAGGAAGACTGCGCAGAGATTATAACATCGTTATAGCCACGCCGGGAAGACTCCTTGATCTTGTTAAGCGCAACAGTATTAATCTTTCCCGCTTCACAAAAATAGTTCTCGACGAAGTAGATCGCATGCTCGATATTGGTTTTATCCATGATGTAAAACGAATTATTTCTTATTTGCCAAAAAATAGACAATCATTATTTTTTTCTGCAACGGTAGGGAATCGGGAAGAAGAAATAATCAAATCGTTTGTATCCAATCCCATAAAGTTTGAATTAACACGACGTGAGACAGCAGAAACCGTAGAGCAGGATGTTGTTCGTGTTCAACCGCCGTTATCAAAGCTTGATACTCTGCACGATATTCTTATCAAAGAAGAAGTAAAAAAAGTATTAATATTTGGGAAAACAAAGTGGGCAGTTGATAAACTTTCAAAGAGATTGGTAGAGCGGGGATTTAAAGCGGGAACGATCCATGGAGGCAAATCGCAAAACCATCGCCAAAGTACTCTTGATGATTTTAAAGAAAATAGAATCACTATTCTCACCGCAACCGATCTTGCATCACGGGGAATTGACGTTGACAATATAACCCATGTCATTAATTATGATCTGCCGCAAAGTTGGGAAGATTATATTCACCGCATCGGCCGCACCGGACGGGCAAATAAACAAGGAAAAGCCCTGACTTTTTTAGAGTAACTAGTTCCATACATATTTCTTTCACTAATCTTCGATGCTTATTGAGACCCAGATTTTGTTATATATTGCTATAGTATGTTAAACTAACACAATGGATAACGAAACGAAAGAATTAGCTAGCAGGCATTACTGGTTGGGACAGAAAGAGCGTAGAGTGATTTATGCTATTGATAGATCACTATTTGGCGCTGCTTTGTTTTATACTATCCTTCAAGATCTCGCAAGTGCTGACACTCCAGAAGAACAAAAAGCTCGATTAAATGATTGGATTGAATCTCCCGATGAATCTATAGAATCTCAGGTTCTTCTTGGAGAACAAGAGATCAAAAATTCTCTATATGGTCTTGAACAAGTAAGTAAAACACAAGATCCGACTAAAAATAAATTAAATATATTGCTATTCGATGAAAATATGGGACATGATGTCGAGGCTCAAGAAATAGAATTGACAGAAACGCAACGTGAACTGGAAGAACTTAAAAAAAAAGTTGATACAATCTTTGTAGAGGCATTAGAAGAAGAGAAACAGCAATCATACGCGTTTCCTCTAATGAATACACTTGCGAAAATTGCTGGAATACAGACTTCTGATATTGAAACTACTTTCTAAGCAACCCCATGAACGCTTATTTTAACTTCAAAAACCTTGACAGATCTTGTCTCCTGTGTTACTATAAAATTCTAAAATCTCCTGCGACACCGTAAGGTCTTCGCAGGATTTTTTATGCCCTTCTGGAAGCTATTAAAGATCTAAAGTCTTCTCCTCTTAAGAGACGCGATTCTGTACAACGAGCAACCATAGCAAGACTCGGTTGATGAGAAAATCCAATATATTCAACTATCCTTCCCTTTTCCCTAGCTTTGCTAATAGCTGGTAATAAATCTGTATCAGATGAAACCAAAATAATTCGATCGCATACGTTTTCATAAGCAGCCACGAGCAGATCAACGGCGATATTTACATCAACACCCTTTTCATGATATTTGCTATCTGTTTTCATCAGATATCCAAGTGAATACTTATAGTGATGTTTTTTAAGGTGAGTAAAAAGTTTTCTCTGGTTGTTAAATAATCGTTGTGTTTTTTCTGTTCCATCTGTTCGTATTTTCCCGATGTAATATGTGGCATGAATGAGTTTAGATTTGCCGACAAGTATTGCTGCAAAACCTGAAAAATTGAAATCAAGAAGATTGTGAATCTTTAAATCTTTCAGCTTAAAGTAAAAATTACTACCATCGATGAGAATGATACATTTATTAGATTTCATAGAGGATAAATTATTATAACAGAGTTTTTTACTTCTTAAACAACCCCATAAACGCCTCTTTGGGGATTTCGACATGGCCAATCATTTTCATTTTCTTCTTTCCTTTCTTCTGTTTTTCGAGAAGTTTTCGTTTACGACTGTAATCGCCGCCGCCGACCATCTTTCCGGACTTAATGAGAACATCTTTTCGAAACGGTGCAACTCGTTCTGATGAAATAATTCGTCCTTTATAGTATGCTTGGATACGAACTTCGAACTGCTGGCGAGGGATTAGTTCTTTTAGTTTTTTAGTAATATACTGGCCTTTTTCCATCGCCCGGTCTGCCACAACAATTTCAGAAAATTCTGCAACTTCTTCACCATTTAATAATAACGACAATTTGTCTGCGTTGACCGTTTCATATCTCAAAAACTCCCAGTCAAACGACGCATATCCTGAAGTAACTGATTTAATTTTGTCAAAAAAATCAGAAATCATTTCAGAAAGGGGCATTTCGTATTCCATGTAAACCTGATGTTTATTGTCTATGGTTATAAAGCGAGCACGATGCTGTTCACACACCCGGGTTACGGGGCCCATGTATTCCACCGGTGTAATGATGGAAATTTTAATTACGGGTTCTTGGTATGTTTCGTTTTCTATTTTGTAATCAACCTGCGGGGGTGTCAGAAGTAAATTCAAATCATATTCCCGCTCCAGACGTTCCCGAACGACATCTGCATGGAGAAGTCCTAAAAACCCTACCCGATAACCAGGACCGAGAGCGCGGCTGTATATTGCATTAAACACGAGTGAGGAGTCAGTCAAGTAAATTTTTTCCAGCGCTCGGGTCACGTGTTCATAATCCTCGCTATCTGTCGGAAAAAGTGAAGCAAATACCATCGGTTTTACTTTTTTATACCCCGGAAGGGGAGTCGTATGCTTCGTGTCAGAAACCGTATCTCCGACCCGAACATCATGAATATCTTTGAGATCAGTAACAATATATCCAATTTCGCCTTCTGATAATTGATTTGTTTGTTTGAGTTCAGGAGAAAATATTCCTACTTCAAGCGACGTAAACGAGCGATTTCCGACGATTAAATAGAGTCTTTCATTTTTTCGTACGGTACCCGCCATAATTCTGACAAACGAGACAATACCTTTGTACGGATCAAAGTATGAATCGAAAATGAGAGCCTGTAGTTGCCGATTAATAATCGGCACTACGCTCGGTTCTGGAATATCTTTTACAATTTTTGCCAAAACCATTTCGACGTTTTCTCCTGTTTTTGCTGATATAGCAATAATCTCCTCATTTTTAACACCGAGAAAATCGATGAGTTCTTGCTTCGTTTTCTCAACTTCTGCACTCGGCATATCAATTTTATTAACAACGGGAATAATGGTCAGATCCTTTTCGAGAGCTTTAAATGCATTTGAAATTGTTTGTGCTTGAATTCCCTGAGTCGCATCGACTAACAAAATAACTCCTTCAACACACGAAAGCGTCCGGTCAACTTCATATGAAAAATCTACGTGACCGGGAGTATCAATTAAGTTCAAAGTTAAAAGTTCAAAGTTCAAAGTTTTATTTTGTGTTTCTTCAACTTTTAATTTTTCATTTTGAATTTTTAATTTGTATGTCATCCTCACCGGAGCTAACTTGATAGTTATCCCTCTCTCCCGTGAAATAGGATTCCTGTCCAGCATCTGTTCTTCATGGCTTCCTTTCTCTACCGTGCCCGTCAGTTCCATGAGTCGATCAGCCAGTGTAGACTTCCCATGATCCACATGGGCAATGATGGCAAAATTTCGTATGTTTTGCATGAAGCTATTGTACTATACCCGTCTTACGCTGGTTTGTCCGGCCCAAGGCGGGATCAAAGCAGCTTAGAGGGGTATATACTCGAGCAAATTCATTTGCGAGTGGTATATAATCGGCTGTTATACTCTAATTAATATGCGAAAAAGACGTACAATTTTACAAACCATCGCCCTTATCAGCGTTTTGATTGCTGTTTTCTATTCATTTACAAATGAAAAATATGAGCCTTCTTTAGATGTTCCCTCGAATAGGGCCACAGAGAATCTTGTTGCAACAGACAGTGCAGAAGAAGTTCAGAAGGATCAGAGAGTTCAGGTACAATTTTTAAAAGTTGTTGACGGAGACACCATTAATGTATTAATTGATGGAAAAGAAGAACGGATACGGATCATCGGCATCAATACGCCGGAAACGGTTGATCCAAGAAGACCCGTTGAATGTTTTGGCGCGGAAGCAAAACAAAAGGCTGAAGAAATTTTTAACAATAACAAAACTGTTTTTCTTGAACAAGATCCATCACAGAGCAATCGGGATAGATATAATCGATTGTTACGGTATATTTTCTTACCTGACGGGACAGACTATGGAAAATTTATGATCGAGAATGGATTTGCCTATGAATATACCTATGACAGTCCGTATAAATACCAAATAATATATAAGTTGGCCCAGCAAAAAGCACAAGAAGAAAAGAGAGGATTGTGGGCAGAAAATGCGTGCTGACTTTTCTGCTATAATGCCTCTCATGGATTGGGAACATGCATCAGATGTGGCAAACGATCTCAAAGAAATTCTTAAACGTATCAATATGCCCCACGTGGATTTAAAACGGGTTATCGCATTTAGGAGTTATGGTTCATCTTCGCGGGCTCGCGCACGAATCTGGAGTTTTCCGAAAATATGGCAGCAGGCACTCAATCTTCCCGCCCATTATGTTCTTGAAGTGCTTTCTGAAAAGTATGATCGTCTATCTCCCGATGATAAAAAAAGAGTCCTTATTCATGAACTTCTCCACATACCGAAGAATTTTTCCGGTTCACTGCGTCCTCACAAAGCCAACAACTGGCGATTGGATCATAGATTGGTAGAACAATACTTTAAAGAATACAAGAAAGTTAATGAGTAGCTGATTTCTACACAAGGTTCAACGATTTTCCCACACCCAAGAAATCGACTCAGGTGTGTGCCGTCCTCATTCGAAATTACTTCGACAAAGTGTCCTGTTTGAACATCATAAAGAACGGGTGGTTTGAAATCATTTGATAAAGTTTCTGCCATGTAAGCCGAGTATATTACTCGTGTAAACAACATGGTATGATAGTATATAAACACCTTTATGTCAACCAATCGCGCCTATCTCATCATTCCTAAACTGATTGAACAACCCACGTGGGGAGGTCGCTACATCATGAAAGAAAAAGGTTGGCAGAAGCATCCCGATGCACAGAGAAAAATCGGTCAATCATACGAGCTCTATTCCGGCTCATATTTATCTCTTGCGACTGACACGGCAGATACCGCGTTTCAACCCGAACTGGACAGTATTCCACGAGACGCATTTCAAATCGAGCAAATACGTGCTGAAGATGCAGAGGGACTTCTGGGGACACGAGGCATAAAAAAATATAACGGACAGTTAAAAACACTCATCAAGTTTACCCAGGCGAAGGGAAATTCATTTCAATTACACGTGAGACAACCCGATGGTACGTGGCTTCCAAAACCTGAATCGTGGTATTTTTTTGAAAAAGGACTTGCCACACTCGGGATTACGGATAAAAAGAAAATCAACGAATATAAAAAAGTGTGTAAAGATATTGAAGATTATATGAAATCATTATCAGCAAGGATTATAGAGACGGGGCATGCCCCGTCTCTATCGTTACATGAAGCACGTCAATTAGCGCAAATGTATATCAAAAAGAAAAACATATACCAATTTGTTAATAGGGTGACGATCCCTAAAAATAGCATTGTTGATTTGCAATACGGCGCCATCCACCATTCCTGGGAAGAAGATAATGAGCTCATTCCACGGGGAAATATCGTGTACGAAGTGCAAGTCGATGTGGCAGATGATGTTTCAACGCTCCGTTCGTTCGATAAGGGAAAGATTCAAGATAACGGTTCAATTCGTCCGCTACAAATTGATGAATATTTTAAACATCTTGATACTACCAAAAGCATGAACGATCCTGCTATCTTGATTAAGAAGGCTCAAGAATCTGTCAGCAGTGAATTCTTATCAATCTCTCCTCTTTTTAATACGTCGTATTATAAATTAGATAAACTATCATTTAGCCAAGAATTGACCCACGAATATACGACTACGAAACATGAAACGTTTCATCATATATTCGTTTTAAAAGGCTGTATAGATTATCATGATAATTCTATCGATTTAACCATCGATGAAGGCCACTCGGTGTTTATCCCTGCACGTGTGGGCGGATATGTCTTAAAAACTAATAGCAAATCGGCTACAGTATTAAAGACATACGTATAATCAATAGGACTCATGAAATTTGACTATATAGAAACAGCATTGATAACAGATTCGGAAATAGAAAAAGAAGGCCAGCGGCTTATTCCGTATATTGAACATATAAAATCAGTCATACTCCACAACGGATATGATGAGCCAGAAGCATCGCTCAACCTTGCCACCGATGAAACCTTTTTGACCGTATCTCAGACACTTTCAAAACAGATGCAGCCACAAAGTCTAACTGTTCTCTTTATTATTGGCATCGGAGGATCAAATCTCGGTACTAAAGCTATTTACGATGCACTTATTGGTCACTTCAGCGCTCTTGAAACAAACACTCTTCCCCGTATGATATTCCTGGATACTATAAATCCTTCATACATTTCCCAAATGAAAGCGTATATTGCCGAACACCACATGGCGCCGGAACACTATATTATTAATGTCATTACCAAATCAGGAACAACGACTGAAACGATAATGAATCTTGAATTGCTCCTCACCATGCTTCCCGATGCGCTATCACGGCTCGTGATAACTACTGATGAAGGTTCTAAACTCGATCAGGCAGCTCAAGCCAAGCAGCTTCCAGTATTACCTATTCCGAAAAATGTCGGCGGGCGCTTTTCTATATTTTCAAACGTCGGTCTTTTCCCGCTTTCAGTTATGGGTATAGATACTAAAAAATTACTCGAGGGTGCTTTTGATGCACGGGAGAAAAACACATCAGATGAAATACTAAGAAATCCTGCCGCTGTTTCAGCTATTATTTTGTATCTGCATGCGCAAAAAGGGCGAGTTATCAATGACAATTTTTTCTTTAATGCAGAACTAGAATCGGTGGGCAAGTGGTATCGACAGTTGATGGGGGAGAGCATTGGCAAAAATGGAACAGGAATACTTCCAACCGTGTCCATTGGTTCAACAGATTTACACTCAATGGTTCAACTATATCTCGGCGGCCCGAAAAATATATACACGACGTTTTATTGGGCCAAAAACAATACATACCGGAAAGAGGAAGAGCCAAAAGTTCCTGAAAATACCGTGTTTACCGATCTTGTTTCAAATATAAACGGGAAAAGACCGTCAGAAGTATTGGGCATTATTTTAAAAGGAACCCAACAGGCATACAAAAAGAATAATCTTCCGTATTCCGAACTGTACCTGGATGATATTTCAGAATTTAGTTTGGGTAAACTCATGCAATTTAAAATGATAGAAATGATGTATGTGGGATATTTATTCGGCATAAACACGTTCGACCAACCAAATGTAGAGGACTACAAAGAAGAGACGAGGCGTATACTATCCTCATGATTATCATCCTTCACGGAGACCATCAGGTTGAGTCGAGAAATCGATTACTTGAGCTAAAATCCCAGGCAAGTGAATTAAATAAGGAAATAATCACCCTCGACGGAGCTTTAATAGAATTAACTGATTTAATACAATCTCTTGAAGCAACGTCTATTTTTAATGAACAAAAATTGGTTATCGTTGAAAATCTTCTATCAAACTTAAGAACGGGAACAAAGCGCGACGGCATTATTGGGTATTTAATAAAAGCACCATGGGTCATCCCCGACACCGATCGGGGGAATGACAAGGTCGATCTTATTCTCTGGGAAAAGGGGAGTGTGGGAAGACAAATTATGAAATTAAAAAAACAAAAACTAGTTTCAGTTGAAGAATTTAAAATGCCCCAGGTTATTTTTAGTTTTGTGGACAATTTGAAACCGCATAACGTGCTAGAGCTTCTCAATTCTTTTCATAAGACGATT
>Ga0075773_132_pt1 | contig 14364 bp, 16 predicted proteins | sample RifGroC1_FD_67866 | JGI IMG/M metagenome (GOLD analysis project Ga0075773, IMG submission 67866) | Microgenomates bacterium GW2011_GWC1_41_8
ACTGCCGAAGATGACCCGAAAACGACGCACCCAGTGATTCATCTCATGCCGGCTCAGGAAGAATTTATGAAGCGCCGCTCTTATGGCGGAACGATGCGGTTAGGCGGTTGGGAGGCGATTGTTAAAAAAGGTACCCATGCGTGGGATGCCTATGAAAAATATAACGGATTCATCGATAAATCGAAGGGACTGACGAGTGAGCGGCACCGCCATCGATACGAATTTAACGATGACTATACAAAGGATTTTGAAAAAAATGGTTTTATTATTTCAGCCCGTTCAGTTGTTGAAAATTTAGCCGAAATTATTGAATTACCTAAACAAACACATCCGTTTTATCTGGGAACTCAAGGACATCCCGAGTATAAATCTCGTCCCCTGTCTCCACACCCGCTGTTTATAGAATATATAGGCGCTTGTTTAGGACTTGACAAATAATCCGAAGCAATTTACTATAAACCTATAACCATTCCCCAAAAGTTATTTGAATAACAATAGCATAGAGAACTATTGGTATTATTGTTTTATTAACCAATTGGAGTAATCCGATTCATTCCTCGCGCAAGCGGGGATTTTTTTATGAAATATGAAAGTACGCAATTCGAGTCCGTTGTCAGTCCAGAAAAATCAATAAAAACTGAATGTGGAGTATTTGGTATTTGGATTCCAAAACAAGGCTTAGATAATAATTTGAATTGTTCAACGATTACTGACGTTATTTTTGCCGGTTCACTTCTAAATCAACATCGTGGTGAAGAATCATACGGCCTCGCTATTGGAAATGGTCAGGAAGTACTGCCACCATTTACTGAGATGGGGCTCGTAAGAAGTGCGTTTCAAAAATACAAAAAAGAGGGACGTAAAATGGATGGTCATGTAGGAATAGGACACAATCGATACTCAACTACAGGATCCTCAGTAATTGAAAATGCTGCGCCATTTTATGCAAAATGTGAGTCAGGGGGAGTAGCACTTGGTCAAAATGGTAACCTTGTTAATTCACCGGAACTAAAGCAGAATCTCGACACTCTAGGCGTTCAGTGTATAGGAACAACAGACAGTGAACTCATGGTGCATACTATTGCGAATGCACCTGGGGATACATGGGAAGAAAAAATAGAATATACACTTAAAAGTAGTAAAGGATCATTTAGCTTAGGAATCATAACGAAAGATACACTATATGCAGCACGCGATGCGTTCGGCAATAGACCACTTTTTGTTGCCATGTTTAATAGAGGTGGCAAGACTGGTTATGCTATATCTTCCGAAACTCAAGCATTTAATATATTAGGTGATCATATACGGGATGAGATTCTACCAGGAGAAATGTTACGTTGTAATGAAGATGGATTAGAAAGATGGCAATGGACAGACGATATATTTGAAGCATTTTGTGGACTTGAATTAGCTTATCTTATGCGTGCTGACGGACGGTTCAAGGAGAGAACTCAAATAGACGAAATTAGACGAAAACTCGGGTATCATCTAGCCCTACATTATCCAGCTAACAATGTTGACTATGTAACATATATTCCAGAATCTGCAAAATCTTCTGCTGAAGGATATGCTGAAGGTTTATCCAATGTATTAGGGAGACCTGTGTTCAGCAGAACTTCGATGATAAAAAATCGCTATGGTACTCTTAATGGAAGCTTTCGAGGGTTTATTAATCCAGACAACAGCCAACGCAGTGAAATTGGACTCTCTAGCTATAGTCCTTTTGACTGGATGATTGGTGCAAGCATAGCAATGGTCGATGATTCTATCATTCGTGGTAATACAACCAGTGGTGTAGTCAATACAACTAAAAATCGTGTGGGCAACTTTCGTAATAATGGGGCCCGTGAAGTACATCTTCGTATTCCCTGGCCACCTGTTAAGCATTCATGTCCACTTGGTACCGATATTCAAACAGCTGATTACCTCATATATAGAGAGCTTAATGAAAACGTAGATGAAGTTGCAAAACATTTAGGGGTAGATTCACTTGCGTTTTTAAAGCCTCATGAATTTCAGGAAGTAATTGATGAGGTAGTTGGACAACATGTGGGATTATGTATGGGTTGTGTAACAGGTGTGTATCCACCATCAATAGGTGAATATACAGTGTCAAAACTACAATTGGAAGGAACTAAATGACGTTCAAAAAGATAACCATTTCAAATCAATCGTTTATTGTCCCCACGTGGGAGGAGATGGGGGAGCTCTGTTTTGAACTATCAAAAAAGATTATTGAATCAGGTAAAGAATTTGACCGTATTATTGCACTGGCAAAAGGGGGATGGACATGGGCACGGGCTGTTTCTGATTACACAAAAATCCAAAACGTCGGGTCGATCCAATATGAATTTTATGCGGATATTTATAAAACAAATAAAACACCTAAGCTAAAACAGCCACTTCCCATATCGGTTAAAGGCGAAAAACTCTTAGTACTCGATGATGTAGCAGATTCAGGAGCAACACTACACGTCGCTGTCGATTATCTTCAGAAATCCAAAGCTCGAACTATAAGTACCGCAACATTTTTTTATAAGCCGTGGAGTACTATTACTCCTGATTTTTTTGTATACACGACAGATACATGGGTAATTCACCCTCATGAAATACGGGAGATGGTTGAGTTGTTAAGTAATAAATGGAAAAAAGACGGAAGTACTAAAGAAGAAATCAGGAATTATTTTACCCTTTTGAAGCTACCGGCCAATCAAGTTACCTATTTTATACGGTCCTAGAAACAAAATAAAAACAACTCACAGTATAAATACCGTGAGTTGTTCTATAAACACTTCTTATGTTATTTATTAATATGGCCCGTTTTCAAAAAGTGCAGGTAGAGAGTCTTCTGAAGCACCTGATTCTGATACTGTAGGCTTGACCGTATCATCTCCACTACTTTGATTAATTGGACGTAATGAGTTTAGCCACTGATGAAACTGGCGTAATTCTTCATCGGCTGCCTGAGTTCCTCCCTGATCTCTATTTGGTGCAAAAACAATGCGAGATTCAAATTCCATAAGTTATCACCTCCTCATATAATGTATGATACTTACGTATCTTATATGCATTACATGTAAATGTCAAGATATTAAATGCTCAGAGAAAGTATTATATTAGCGGAGGGGATAGGGTAAGCGTGCCAAAATTAACCGGGTAAGTAATAGAGGAATTAGCTTAAGTATAAAACTACCTCTTGACTTATCTTATAGGTTTTATTATTCTTGGAACCATGTTCCTCAGAACTTCTTTGACGAACTGCAGAGTAATAACTTTTTATGACAGAACGACATCGTAATAGAATTGATCTTGTTTCATTTACCCAAGGTAGCGGATCTACATTTGAAGCCATTACTCAATCGTCAAAAAACGGTTTGTTAAAAGATCGACTGCGTGTAGTCGGTATGATCGCCGGATGTGAGGGAATTGGAGCTATAGAACGAGCAAACAGGCTTGAAGTTCCCTACGCGGTCATCGATCGAAGGCAATTTCCGAAAGGAAAAGAGGGAAGAGAATTATTTGGAAGGGCAATGCTTAAACAATTGAATGTATGGAGTCCGGATATCGTGACTCAAAACGGCTGGCTTACTCTGACGCCAGAAATAGTAATAAGCGAAGTCGGTGAAATTTACAATCAGCACCCGGCACCTTTAGATCCAGATCACAAGAATAGTGAAGGAAAACCGTTGCATGTGGGTGGACGGGGAATTCATGGATTGGCTGCACATGCTACATTGTTATATTTTCAAAGATTAGTGGGACGAGAGTTTCCAACAGAAGCTACTATTCATCGAGTGACTCAACGATATGACGAAGGTGCCGTTGTATATCGGGCTCCTGTTGGCGCTCAGAAATTTGAAAGGCCAGAGACGCTTGCCGCGCGCGTACTTCCTGTCGAACATGAAACGCAGATCGCATTTCTGATGCGTGCCTATTTGGGCACTATTGTAGAACATCACCGAAAAGTACCACTCGTTGAGGACTGCGAAGAAAAATTTTTGTGGGCAGCAATGGATGTGGCACGTATGCATTATCCAGCCGGGTAAATAATTAATTTTAGGTATGATACAACCTGATCAAAATGAGCTAGTGCCTAATCCATATGAACTTGCTGGGGTTAACTATCGAGTAATGGATCCAGGTAAGATTGAGGCGCAAGGAAGAGCACTCCGTACGGCAAAAAATCTTGAACGGTTTGGATTTAAATTAATAGCGGAATCAATTGGTGAACCCGCAACGGTTATCGATATGGGAGATTTTCATTTGGCCTTTACCATGGAGGGCTTAGGTACAAAAAATTTAATCCTCGATGATCCGAACTCTGGTTTCGATGATGAACAGCTTTACTACAATATTGGAAAAAGTAGTGTAGCGGTCGGAGCAAATGACAATATTTGTGTAGGTGCACAAACATTTCTCATTGGTCCTCATTGGGGAACTGGAGAAAACTGGTTTACTGATAAGAAACATCAAGCGCTCATTGACGGTTGGGGTGATGCATGCGATGAAGTAGGTGCATTTTATGGTGGAGGAGAAACGTCAATGCTCAAAGGCCTTATGTATCCACATGCCTCAGATTTATCAGGTGCTTTTATCGGTATTATCCGGCCGAAAGAACAATTAACGCTTGGACAAAAATTGGAAGCTGGAGATCATATTGTTCTTGTAGAAAGCAGTGGAATACATGACAACGGTCTAACACTTGCCCGTAAAGTAGGAAGTATGCTACCCGACAGGTATCATACCCGATTGCCCAGCGGGCTTACCTATGGAGAAGCTTTATTAAAACCTACTCTCTTATATGCGGGACTTCAGAAAGATTTATTTGAAGCTGGTGTTGGTATTCATTATATGGCTAATGTAACTGGTCATGGATGGAGAAAACTCATGCGCGCGGGTCAATCATTTACCTATCGGATGCATACTATTCCAGATGTACCGGAAGAAATTCAACTAATTCAGGAAACTGCAAATTTAACCGACACAGACATGTTTGAAACATTTAACAATGGTGCGGGATTTGCCTTCTATGTTTCTTCTGCACAGGCGGCTCTTGTACAAGAGATTGCCAAAAAACGAAATTTTATGACATGGGATGCTGGAATAGTTGAAGAAGGACCGAAACAGGTAATTATAGAACCAAAAGGCATTATCTTTTCAGAGGATACGTTACAAATACGCTAATTATGGCAGTACAAGAAGTAACAAAGCCAGAACTTCATGCAATAAAAGTTGCTTTAATAGAAGAAGCTTCTGATTTACGAGGACATTCTGTTCAAAAAGAACTCATGTACGCGCTTGGCATTGAAGGTATTGTACATATAGGAACTGCTGAAATATTTAGATATCAAGGTATCACACAGGAAGAAGCAGCGTTATTAGAAAAAAAGGTGTTTAGAGATCCCATACTATATGAATCATTCGTTGATCAACCACTTGAAGAGGGTGACGAAAAAAATACAGTACGGATAGAAATAGCAAAAAAACCAGGAGTAATGGATCCTCGTGAAGAATCAATGAGACGAGTAGCCGGTCTATATGTCATAACTCCTGAAGCAGTTGGAACGAGTACTGTGTACTCAATTAAGGGAAATTTGACTCTAGAGCAAATAGAAATGATTCAAAAGTATTTGCCGAGTAAGCTCGAACGAGTTATTACAGAACCTCCTGAGACACTGCTACTCGGTGGTGATCCGACACCTGTGGAGACTATATCTATTACCGATTTATCCGCTGAGGAATTGGGCAGACTTTCAACTATTCGAAGATTATTTTTAGATGTAGACGAATTAAGAATTGTACAGGAATACTATCGAAGCATTGGGCGAGAGCCGACAGATATTGAACTCGAAACCATTGCACAGACCAGAAGTGAACATAATGTGCATAAAACATTCAAAGCAGAACTAGTTACCCCCGATGGTGTCGTTAAAGATTCATGTATGGATCGTCTCCGAAGATCATCAGAACGCTACTATGAGAAAGTTGGAGTTGTAAGCGCCTTCAAAGATAATGCCGGTGCCATTGATGCAGGAAACGGGAAAGATGCCATTTTATTTAAACCGGAAACACACAATCATCCTGTTTCTATAGCTCCTTTTGCAGGAGCAGATACTAAAGTTGGTGGTGTAGAGCGTGATATAGCAGGAACCGGAAGAGGTGGAGAGAATTTGGTCGGTATGATGGTAAACTGTTTAGCTTCTCCCTATATGCCGCGCGGGATGGTTCCGGCAGGAGCCTTACACCCAAAACATTTACTTCTGGAAAATTCACGAGGTGAGAGAAACTTTGCGAATAAAATGGGTATTCCAACTCATGGGCTAAAAATTCTTTTCGACCCCGATTCCACAGAACTGGGGTCAACAGGATACATAAAACCTATGTCTATGGGAATAGCTGCTGGTGTTATACCCCTTGAGCATGTTCAAAAAGGAGAACCTCAGGCAGCAGATTTATTGTTAACTATAGGCGGTCGAACCGGACGCGATGGTATTCATGGCGCTAATGTATCGAGCGGTGCAATGACTCATGAAACGATACTTGTTGATGGAACGTCCGTCCAAGAAGGTAATCCTATTGTTCAAAATAAAGTGTTCGCGGCAATTGAAGAGTGTCGAGATGCCGGGTTACATAGAGCACTTACTGATTGCGGCGGGGGAGGATATTCATCTGCAATTGGCGAAATAGGAGAGCATGTCGGTGTCGAAGTACATCTTGATAAAGTTCCCCTCAAGTATGCAGGACTTGCTGACTGGGAAATATGGCTCTCAGAATCGCAGGAAAGAATGGTTCTTGCAGTTCCCCCGGAAAATCTAGAGAAATTTCTAGAGATATGCCTTAAATATGAAGTACCCGCCGATGTGATTGGCGCATTTACGGGAGATAAACAATTGAGACTTAAAAACAAAGAACAGGTAGTTGGAGAATTGCCAATGGCTTTTCTTCACGACGGCTTTCCTAAACGTAGAATGCCGGTTGTCTATACCGAAACAGAAGAAAAAAATGACGTTCCTGAAAAGCCTACCGATTGGCAGAAAACAATTGAGGATGTTATGAGTGATTTAAACGTCTGTTCTAAAGAACCAATGCTGCGTCAGTATGATATGACTGTTCAGGGGAAAACTGCACTGGAACCATTCACAGGAGTATATTTTGACGCACCGAATGATGCGTCAGTTGTTTTTTTGCGCTTTGGGGAACCCGCAGGCATGGTATTGGCTCAAGGTGTTAATCCCTTTCTTATGAAAGAAGATATTGTTGAAGGTACGAGATGGGCGGTGGCACGGGCTATTTCAAATTTTGTTGCCCATGGAGGAAATCCCGACAAAATGGCTATGGCAGACAACGTGGTCTGGCCGGGTACGGATCCTGAGGCGTTGGGGAAGCTTGACCGTACCATTGATACACTTGAAGAAATGATTCGTGTAATAGAAGCTCCTTTTATCTCTGGGAAGGACAGTATGAAGGCTCTCTACGACGGTCCAGAAGGTGTTATAAAAAATCCACCCTTACTCAATGTCACGGTTGCTGGCACGATTCCCGATGTTATGAAAACAACGAGTGTTGATATAAAATCATCCAATTCCGTATTATGTGTTGTTGGAGCAATGGATACTGAACATATTGGTGGCTCTATATATGCACGTACCGCACATATTGAAAATTCCCACATACCACAGCTGGATACCAAAACATTTCCATTATCACTCCGTGCAATACATGATGCAATTCAGGCAGGAAAAGTAAAAAGCTGTAAATCAAACGGCGAAGGTGGTATAGCTGCAGCAATATCAATGATGTGTTTTGGTGGAGACTGTGGGGCTGAAATAGACTTGAATTGTTTGGGTGCCTCACGGCCGGATTTTGCGCTCTTTAATGAAACGGCAGGTTCTTTTGTAATAGAAGTGGCGGATGAAAAAGAGATTGAGGAATTATTTGGTCCGGTACCTCACGCTGTTATAGGCCGTACAGTTTCCGAGAGAAAACTCTCCATTACATTAGGCGATCAGAACGTTACCACAGTCGATTTAGATTCTGTAAGAAAAGTGTGGAAGCGTCCATTCCAGGAACTATATGGCTAGTAGCGAACAATTTATACAGCCACCGGTTGTGCTCCATAGACCACGTGCTGCTGTTCTCGAAACGGCCGGTGCAAATGATCATAAAAATCTAAACTACGGACTTGAACTAGCCGGTGCAACAAGCGAAATCGTTCATCTTAATCAATTTCTCAGTGGAGAAGTGAGTCTTGAAGATTTTGAGTTGTTGGCTCTACCCGGCGGTTTCAGTTTTGGTGACGATTTTGGTGCCGGAAAAATATTGGCATTAGAGCTTGAACTAAAATTTTCTGACAAACTTGTTGAATTCATTCACCATGGAAAAGGTGTACTTGGTATTTGTAATGGATTCCAGACATTAGTGGAAATGGGGTTTCCATTCGGTTTTCCGAGTGCACGTGATAAAAAAGTAGCGACACTTGCGCCAAATAAGTCGGGAAATTTTGAATCACGTTGGGTGAGACTAAAGCCTGAAAATATGATGCATCTCTCAAATGGTGAAACGCTTATGCTCCCTGTTAGCCATGGTGAGGGAAGGTTTGTAACGGCAGATAAAGAAATTTTGAAGCAGATAGAACAACGCGGGATTGCTGCATGGACATATTGCGATATTGATGGACAACCAACTGATGAGTTTCCGTTCAATCCCAATGGATCAGACAATAATTTAGCGGGTATAAGCGATAGTCAGGTAACGGGAATAATGCCTCATCCCGAGCGTTTCCTTCATTTAGCTAATTATATAAATCATAGACGTGAAAAAATAGTTAAGCCGCATGGATTAATAATATTAGAACAAGTAGTAAATTACGTACGGTAAGTATTTTTAACAAAATAGCGTATGACAACAAAAGTGTTATTTAAACATCCTAATACACGTCCCGACATTATCATCCCTGATGGGGACTGCGTAGAAATTCTGCCAAATCTTATTGCTGCTGACACGGGAAAAGAAACGATTGTATACCGTAAAGGCTTGGGTATTGGTAGCGAGCCGCGGGTAAACTCTTTCGGGCAATACGATTTTTTCACTCGATATTTGGAATATCATACCGAACAAAGAACAATTCATGTATTACAAGAAGGTGAAGAAATTAAGGGATCTGAACTTGGATTGGATGAAATTTCTGCCATCGAGAGATGGGAAGGTTATGCAGCAGAACGAAAGGGTTAATTAAAAGGAGGTGATTATATGACAGGAGAATTATTACAGGGATATTTACCAGATCCATTTATAGAATTTGAGGTTCCAGAATCATGGAAAATACAGAAAAGACAAGGAAAGGTTCGAGATATTCTGGATAAAGGCGATGCTCAGTTAGCTCTGATTACAACAGATCGCAAATCGGCGTTCGATCGCGTGCTAGGATCAGTCCCATGCACGGGTGAAGTTAATAATAGAATTTCAGCGTTTTGGTTTACCGTTTTTAACCAGGGAGGAGGGCCGCGAAATCATATGATTGCAGTTCCAGATCCAAACGTCATGATCGTACGGAAAGCCATGCAAAGACTACCAGTTGAAGTAGTAGTTCGCGGCTATATAACAGGAATGACGAGTACTGCTCTGTGGAGAATTTATTCAGAAGGGGAGCGTGAAATATATGGGCATCATTTTCGTGACGGTTACAGAAACGGTGACAAACTAGATGAGCCGGTTATTACACCGACCACAAAAGCTGACGTGGGACATGATGAGCGGCTGACCTGTCAGGAAGTTGTAGATCGAGGGCTTGCAGCACCAGATACTTGATGGAAATGGAGAACCCATGGTGATAGACGAACTGTTTACCGGAGATAGTTCCCGATATGTATTAGCTTCAACGTATCAGCAAAAAGTCGAAAGTGGCCAGGAACTGGACCATATGGATAAGGAATTTCTCAGATTGAACTACCGAAAGGCAACCGGGTACCGGGGAGATGGTGAAGCACCTCCTATTCCTGATTTGCTCATTGCACAAACAGCTGATCGCTATATTAGACTCCATGATATGCTTACGGGTACTGCATTTCAAATGAGCAGAGAACGCCCACAGGAACGTATTGAGCAGAATCTCATTCCGTGGATATATCCTCATTGATTTACTAGTCTAATATTGGTACAATATAGGTTCTATGGTCCTTCAGACGACTCATAAAGAAATCACCTTTCACGTGGGAGATACCGTACGGGTGCATTACCGTATTATGGAACGGGAGACAAAAGCGGGAAAAACGAAGAAATCTGTTCAGGAGGAAATAAAAGAACGTATTCAGCCTTTTGAAGGACTAGTCATTTCTATCAAAGGTTCTGAGGAAAATAAATCATTTACGGTCAGACGCATGGGAGACCAAAATATTGGTATTGAGCGCGTATTTCCTTTAATTTCTCCCTGGATTGAAAAAATTGAAGTTAAACAGGTCGGCAGAGTCAGAAGAGCAAAATTGTACTACCTAAAGAATCGTGGTAATCTCGAAGTTAAGCAAGTACAGCAGGAAGTGAAAAAAGTTTCTCGAAAAGTTGTTAAAAATGCATCGGCAAAATCTATCAAAAAGTCCTCTCAGTCAAACCCGCGGAAGCCACGGAGAACTACTCGCACAAAAATATCTTCAAAATAATGGCTATACCATTCTCGAGATGAACTGGCATCAAAGATGGGCAGAAATAGATATTGTTGCTATAGAGCGAGACACGCTCGTTATTGTTGAAGTTAAGACCAGATATTCTCACGAACACGGGTTGCCCGAAGAATCAATTACTCCCCACAAATTACATTCACTTGAACGCTCGGCACTTTTGTATAAACAACTGCATACCGAACTACCGGATGCGCTCCGGATTGATTTTGTCGGGATTGATTTTTCTCACGGAGCCATCCCTCAAATCAATTTGATAAAAAATGTTTCGACTTGATCAAGGTTGATATGACATGCAGTCTTGAAACGAAGCTTCATTGGCCTTGTCCCAATCATAGGTTACCCGATACTCAGCAGGAATGTCATAATCGATTTCATCAGGATACTTTACCTTCATTTCATTGGCTATTTTCGTCGCGAGATAATGGCAGTAGGCCTCTTTATCTTTATATCCTGCCCAAGGATTTTGTTGAATATACGAATTAGTTGACTGAATCGGTTCAGGGGTAAGTGTAGGAATATCGACCCATGTGGGAGTCGGATAAGCGTATTGCTGGTAAACGGCAGTGGGCGATGGTGTTATTTCTTCATCCAAAATAATGACGCTTCGGTAATTATTGTTTGCGTCTGGTCCATCACTTTCAAATTGCTCATCGACAACGAGTGGTTCATCCTTTTCTGATTTTACTTGACTGTTTTTGTTGTTTAGATTTTGAAAGTAAAAATATGCAAATCCCGTGGCTGTAAAAATTGAGAGAGCTAGTAACAGTATTGAGAGAGGGATAAAGATTTTACTCATATACCTGCCATGTAATCAATAGGCAGGCGTAATTACAGTTTAACGCTATTATAGCAGACTGTTATAAATAATCTAAAACCTTTTAAGCTTGATCAAGAAGAGTATTTTTTGATATACTACAAACCGCGGTCCGATAGCTCAATGGTAGAGCACCAGCCTTTTAAGCTGTGGGTTCTGGGTTCGAGTCCCAGTCGGATCACCATGACTACTGCTCAGCATCCTGAATACCAGTACCTCAATTTGCTTCAGGATATTCTCGATAACGGCACGTGGAAAATCAGTCACTCGACCGGTGTAAAGCTGAAAAGTGTATTCGGTAGACAAATACGCTTTGATCTATCCCAAGGTTTTCCATTGCTCACGACCAAAAAAGTGTTTTCGCGCGGGATTATTCATGAACTTATTTGGTTTTTATCAGGATCCCCCAACATTAAATACTTGGTTGATAATGACGTGCATATTTGGGACGACTGGGCGTATAAAAACTACAAGATCCAAAGATCCAAAGATCCAAAGATCCCAAATTTAACAATAGAACAATTTGCAGGAAGGATTAAAACAGATAATAAATTCGCGAAGAAGTGGGGAGATATTGGGCCGGTGTATGGCGTGCAATGGCGCAACTGGCCTGCACAAGATGGTACCCGAATAGATCAGCTTGGATGGGCGCTTGAAAAAATTAAAAAATATCCGATGAAAAAGCATTATATTATTTCTGCATGGAATGCCGGGTGCATCTATGAAATGGCCCCCAATGCAAACCGTTCTATGGCCATTGCTCCGTGTCACACGATGTTTCATATAAATATTACGGGAGACAAGTTGTCGTTACAACTTTACCAAAGAAGCGCTGATATGTTTTTGGGTGTGCCGTTTAATATCGCAAGTTATGCGCTTCTTACCCTGATGCTTGCCCATGTAACCGGCTATAAACCCGGCGATTTCGTCCACACCTTCGGAGACAGATAGCTCGAAAACCGCGTCCGTTTCCGACGATGAAATTAAATCCTAAAGTAAAAAATATTGATGCATTTACGTATACTGATTTTACCCTCAAGAATTATGATCCTTACCCGCCGATTAAGGGCGAAATAACCGTCGTGGGAGGATTTAAAGAAGATAAAGCCATCAGCCAGAAAGCAAAACGAAAGACTTGATTTTAATAAATTTTATTCTTCTCTAATCATATCCAACCTGGATTTTAAGAGAAGTCTATATAATTAAAAACTTCTATCTATACTCTTGTTAAAGAAGAAATAACAGAGATCAACCTATGTTAACTAGAGGGCTTCATTTTCATTTTCCTCTGATTCATTACCTTCTAGCACATCGGGTTTTATTGGATTTCTTGATGGGCTATCATAAAAATCAGATGGTAAAATAGAGCGTGGGAACAGAGGACTAATTTCGTAATTACAGATAAGGATTGGTGAAGAGTGGTAAGGAGGTTTTCCATCTGCTGTTGCTGCTCCTTCAGGTACTCCCGGAGGGAAAATTTTTATTTTTTCGTCAGGTCGTTCGATCATGATATGATTGTAACATGAGTATAACAATTTCTATTATTGCCGCTATTGATGCAAACCGAGGACTTGGAAAAAATAACCGGCTTCTTTTCAAAATTCTCGAAGATATGAAACGTTTTAAAAAGTTGACTACCGGACATGTCGTTGTTATGGGTCGGAAAACATTTGAATCAATCGGTCGGTCACTCCCCAAGCGAACTAATATCGTAGTAACTCGTGATGCAAAGTACAAAGCCGGAGGTTGTATTGTTGTTCACTCCCTTGATGAAGCGCTCGAAAAAGCTACAGAAATTGAAAAGGAAGAAATATTTGTAATTGGCGGCGGGGAAATTTATAACCAGGCAATTGAGATAGCAGATACGTTATATCTGACTATTGTGAAAGGATCTTACGAAGCGGATGCGTTTTTTCCAGAATGCGAAAGCAAATTCCACGAAATTTCACGAACAGAATCACGTGATAACAATTACTCGTATGCGTTTACGGTGTGGGAACGAGACTAAACCTTAATCGACTATTTTTTTCGAAGTATATCCTGATACTTGAAAACAGAGAGAGATACGTGATTGTTCAATTACGAGACTATAATATTCTAATTCAGATAATTCAGTCTCTGGCATATTTTTCAGCGCCTGCTTTTCGCTTTCTGACAAGGGTTTATACTGTCGTCTGGTCAGTTCATATAGTCCGCAGTCCGGAGGACATTCAAGATTCGGTCTAAAACGACACATGATTTCATTGGTCATACGTGTATACTTGATTTCAGTATATTTTCTAGCGTATTATACACCCAATGATCTCTTTTAAACCGCTCGAAAAATCTGATTTTCCACTTCTGTACAAGTGGCTTAACATTGACTTTGTGACAAAGTGGTATGCCAAGCGAAAGTTCGCTTATGATGACGTAGAGAAAAAATACAGCAAATATATTGATTATTCTGACATAAATTTATCAGAAATATCCTTGCTATGCTTGTTTTTGGCATTTCTTAAGAGGATGTTTGCCTCCCTGAATGTTTCATATATTCCGCTTATGATATTAGTTGCAAATGGGATTATTAAGTATTCATCAACAGACTGATTGCCTTTAAGATAACTCCCTTCCAAGTCCATCTCAATCCTTGTTCCATGATCCTTTTTCCATTCCTTGATCTCATCAACCATTATTTCAGGATTATTCGTTTGAGTATTCAGATGCAGCTCCATATAATGAGCCTGCTTTTTAGGATCTGTTTTTGATATAATCTTAGTAGGCCTGCCTGTTGTTAATTGAGCATACATTACTGCAGCAGAAATTCCGATGCCCTGTTGGCCTCTTTGCTGTTTTAATCTATGGAACTTAGATCCATACAATAATTTTGCAAATATTTTA
>Ga0075773_149_pt1 | contig 14200 bp, 13 predicted proteins | sample RifGroC1_FD_67866 | JGI IMG/M metagenome (GOLD analysis project Ga0075773, IMG submission 67866) | Microgenomates bacterium GW2011_GWC1_41_8
AGGAGATCCTGAATTCATCGGCAACGAAACATCTCTGGCGATCTTTACAAGAACGGAAGTTGATTTTTCACGAGGTATAAAAATAGTTACGCAAGAATTACCGCCTGAAGAAGACAGTCAAATAAAACCGGGCGTTAATCACAAAGATAAAGATGGAAATTTGTTACCGCTGTGGTATTTCTTTTCAATTGAGAATGGCCAGCTGGTTATTAGTATAAGCAAATCTAACGTTGACCTCATACCTAACGGAAAACACGTTATGGAAGACCCAGAAAATCTGAGACCTTCTGCTGTTGGGTTTTCAGTATCTGCCTTTTTGTTTGCACCATTTAGCTATTTGGCATATGCAAATGAATATGAGGAAGTACAAAGGATGTTGCTAGGAGAAGAAATTAGAGAAGTAACAATTTCACGGCCGAATGTTCCAAGTGGAGAACAATTTAGAGAATTTTACTTCTTTAAAGCAGATAGTACGGCTCGGCAGAAAAAAGGCACACCTACATATGAAGATACTGATGTTCTAAATCTCGGATCATTTTATGAATACGATCAGAATAATGCTGAAAATCCTTATGTTTTCACTCTCTTCATGCAGGGAAAATAATTATCGTATTTGATCTTATTGTATCTCTTGTAGCGCATAAAATCTTCACCTTCAATTCTATCATTTTGAGTTGACTTTTTTTCTCATTTCGTGCATTATTTTATATATGTCACGGTGGATACGTGCACTTATTGGTGTTATTGTAGTAGTGATAGTAGTCGAACTTTTTTATGTTCTTGTCGTGACAAATCTATTCTCCAATAAATCTAGTTCAGAAAATTTATATACTTCTCCCTATGACGTGCAGGAAAGGACAATTACTATCAGGTCTGATATACCATCAATACAAGCTCAATTAAATGATGAGTCATATCTTAAAACACGACTGGACGATCTTAATTTCTGGGAAGGAGAAAAAAGGATTTATGAAACACATAGTGTTATTTATGAAGACATATATACATTAGAAATAATTGTTACCGATCAAGAACAGCCAATCAACAAAGTAATACATGTAGTAGATGGTAAAGAACGAATGAGTTTTTCAACCGGGCTGCTATATGATACTAAAGATCGTAAACTTACCATGTATCTACAAATTCACCCCGATTTGCTTTACGATTTAAATACGGCAGAAGAAGGTCTTTCTTCCATTATGGTGAGACGACTCTATGGTATCAAAAACGACGTCTCAGAATCACAAGATCTTGAATATATGAAGGAAAACAGACCTGAACCATTTATCCAATTAACAAGAACAAGATGAAAAAAATAGTATTAGCATCACTGGCAATAACCGGATTGTTATTAGTAGGCACCGTTCACACGGTAAAAGCACAGGGATACTGTGGAGGAGGGACATGGATGGGTTATGACAAGGATCCTCTAGTGTGTGATGAAGATTGTTTTGGTCCAGGTGATCCATATCCAAGTTGTACGTGTACGGGTGGAGATTGTGATACATCCAGTGTGCGTGCTGCAGAGACATGCAGTGACTATACTTCTGAAGGTTCCTGCACGACTCCAGGAGGTTGGGAGTGTAATAATGGGGTGAGTTGTTCCTGGCAGGACGAATCTACCCCAACTCCTCGTCCCACTCAAGTTCCACCAACCATGCCGATTCCTACTGATGAACCAACGGTTGGTCCGAACACGCCAACTCCAACATCGGGTGTCTGTCAAGTAGGTAGTACTGATGAAGTGAAAGTGTGTGATCCGGGAGAACCGCCGTGTGGTCCAACAGAGACATGCTACGATGTAACAGTTCATTATGTACCTAAGCCTCCATGCCCTGATGATACAAATCGTGAATGTGGTACTAATCCCAATCGTGATCATGGCCCCGTTTGGCTCCAAATATATTCAAACGAGGCAGGAGAGAGATATTATTGGAAGGGTAATGACGGAGTAGATAAGGTATCTGATGGTCCGGCAAGTATCGTACCCCGTGATCCGGTAACAGGTATGTTTACGCGTATACAGTCATACTATACAGGTCCTGAAGCATTTTTTTCTCAAACGCTCAATAAAACAGATTCTCTCATGAGTGTATGGATGGAAGATGATCGTGGATCGGCTGAATACTGGGCAAGCCATTTTTGTGGAGCAGGACGGGCATATAAACCTGGTACTTCAGGTGGTGCAGGAGCATTTGACCCATATGTGGTAAATTGTGGAAGTGGTCCTTTTTATGCAACGTGTAAAATAGATGAATCTTCTTGTGCAGCAGGAACACCGTACTGTGTCCAAGACTATGATGGATGTACCGGAGATTTTACAGGAGGAAATTCGTGTCCATCTGGTAACTGCCGTGATCTTGGCTATTATGACGGTTTACGAAAGCTGCTTCAACGCATAAACCCCGGTCCATTTGAAGGAAGATGGACGGCAAACTACTGGGTAGTTGAATCAGAGTCTGGAAATAATGAATTTACTATTGAACTGTATGTCCGTCCTCCCGGTGGATATAAGTGTAAAGCAGGGACATTCCGCGGTGCATACTATAAGAGTAATGGTGACACCACAGCATTTAATACCGGTTACACGTATGACTTTGATAGTTACTATACATGCCGTGCAAATTTCAATCCCCGTGATGATGGTAATTTATTTGCTGTAGAAGTAGAACCTCTTCCGAAAACAGAAAATATAAAGACAAGAGTTATACTAGATGGAACTGCAACGCGTGTGTTTCCTCTTTCCGGTGGATCTGATTTCACTTTTACCCATAATGGCACTAATCCTACTCCGTCGTGGTCTACAGAAGGATTAGGTCCTTATGCACTTCTCAATCAGTGGGCAGACAATCAAGCTCTTCTCGTAACACTCAATCATACAGATCCTGATTTTGACACACTTGTTTCATGTGACTGGACGTGGGATTATGTCAGTACCCCTGGTATTGATTTTTCAGGACAGGATAAAGATCTTACTAATGGATGTACCATTGATACAGCAACAGTATCACATCCTCCCGCTATTTATCCCGTCATTCAGTCCGGACCTGCTTCTCCAAATGAGAACTATATAGAGTTTACGCTGGTTTCAGAACTCCCCACACCAATACCTGATACTCCTACACCAACCAGTACTCCCACTCCAACTCAGACACCTACTCCCCTTCCCGGAGCAGGGGCACAGACGCTATTTTGTCCCGCGAATTCTGGCAGCAGGTTGATTCTACAGAATATGTCGATTATTCAACAGCTAGAAGAGTCGCGTTTCCTAGCCTGAAGCTTTCCAGTCAACCAATTACGATTCGTCTTCCCCAAAGTTGGATTGAACGACTGAAAGTAAGAGCTCATCGAATGGATATTCCGTATCAAACACTCATAAAGAAATATATTTTTGATAATTTGTCGAGGTAGGTTGACAGTAAGATACTGATCGTGTAAAGTGAATATGTTGTGTTACTATTATGGACGAACAAACAAAGAAATCCCGGATACTTGTGGTTGAAGATGAAACATTTCTTCGTGATCTCTATGTTGAAATTCTCGCCGATGAAGGATATGAAGTCGATACCGCCGCTGATGGAGCAGAGGGCTTAAAAAAAATTCAAATGGGTGGATATGACCTTATTCTTCTCGATATTGTTCTTCCCAAAATGGATGGTATCGAGATACTTAAAAACATAAAAGCAAATCCTCCTCAAAATAAAAACGGATCCATTGTCATGTTGACCAATTTAGGACAGGAAGCGGTTATTTCCGAAGGAGTTAGTCTGGGAGTGCGCGGACATATTATTAAGAGTGACTACACACCCGATAAACTTATTGCTGAAGTTAAACAACTACTCGCCGCATGATTATACAAATAAACTCTCATGATGCACTAGGTAAACTTTCCATTGTAAAGAATTACCTTTCGGTGTTACAATCGGATACTTCTCTTACCGATAGTCAGAAAAAGTATATTGGACCGGCGTACCAAGCTACAGAAGAATTAATTGCTCTGATAAAAGAGCTTGCCATGAAGGCAAAGAATAGCCAATAGGGTTTAGGGACTAGGGATTAGAGATTAGAGAAAACAAGCAAATTATGTATTGCAAATCAACTAATACCTAAACCCTGATCCCTGATCCCTAATCCCTCAATTCTCATCTTACATTGACTTCTTAATATACTATCTCCGCAGTATCTTAATGAGTCAATTCGACGTATCTATTCAGTTTTTATCAGTAACATGTCATCGCGAGGCTACGAAGTAGTCGTGGCGATCTCTTGAGATTGCTTCGCTACGCTCGCAATGACACCTTATCGGGAAAAACTGAATAGTTGCAAATCCAAAATTTGACAAAATCATTTCAAGTGCTATACTGCGGCTGCCTTAATTCAAAAATAAGAAATTTATGAGTAAGGAGTTCAATCCCATAACTCAAGGTCTACCTGCCATACAACATTCCCCAGAACTTCTTCCGTCTACGCATATAGAAAATACTCAGCCCGAAGACTTGTATAAGACGTTATCTGCTCCTCTTGATGTCCAAGTGGAAATAACAACTCTTTGCGATGAAGCGTGCATACATTGTTATAATTATTGGCGAGGATCAAAGTTCAAAGAAACTGTCAATGATCTTCCCGATGCTACACTGGAAAAAGATAAAGTCCTAGCAATAGTGGATCAATTAGCCAAGAGCCAAGTTTTTAGAGTAACCTTTACTGGAGGAGAACCTTTTCTTTTCAGGCAAACAGTTATTGAAGGAATACGATCTGCAAAAAAAGCAGGGCTTGACTGTTATTTGAATAGCAATCTTACCACAATTACCAGAGAAAATGCCGAATCTGTTAAAGAGGCGGGGCTTGATTCTGTATTAACCTCGCTCCATTCTTTTGATGAAGAGACTCATGATGAAATAACCCAAAGAAAAGGATCTTTTAGGCGTACTCTGCGGGGAATAAAAATGTGTCAGGATACAGGATTAGACGTTGGAGTAAATATGGTAGTAATGAAAATTAACCAGAAACAGGTTTTCGAAACAGGGAGATTTGTTAAAGAGCTAGGAATAAAATCGTTCTATGCAACAAAAGCTGTCCCTTGTCTAGGAGGAAATAATTTTCCAGAAATTGGTATCGATAAAAACGCATTCAAGGAAATGATTGAAGATTTAGTTCTTTTGGAAAAAACGTTCGGGATAAATGTTGACACTTTAATGGCTTATCCTCTTTGTGCCATAAGCGATTTAGCAAATTTTTGGAAGTTTGCTCAACACAGTTGCGGAGCAGGAACTACAACCTGTACCATAGGATCAAATGGCGATGTCAGGCCGTGCTCTTTTGCAGACGAAACTTACGGAAATATATTTATTGACTCGCTTCCTCAAGCATGGAAAGAAATGAAAGACTGGCGGGACGGAAGCCGTCTACCAGAAAACTGCGTCGTCAACTGTAAATATTTTTCTCAATGCGGCGGAGGATGCAGAATGGAAGCAAAGTTTGCTGGAGACAAAGCGGGAATGGATCCGTTAGCTACGGGACCTTTAGATGTAATATACGTTCCAGCGACAGAGTTTGATCATGCCACATCCGATTTTTGGGAAAAACGGCTTATTGTTACCCCTAACCTTAGATTAAGGAGAGAAGATTTTGGAGGAATTATAGCGCCACAAGGACGTCAATCAGTTTTTATTAATAGTGCCGCCTACGAAATTATTGACAGATTAAAAAACGCATCGTCACCGTTTTCTTTTAAGGGAATTGAACATGATTTTGATCTATCGCAAGCTTCATCTGATTTCTTTTTTGCACTCTTTACAAAAGAGTTTTTTAGAGAAGTTCAATGAGTAAGGATATAAACTCAGGGAAGAATTTAACAAGCATAGAATTAGGACCTCAAGCAAAAGGTTTTGTTTCTTTTCTTGCAAAAGACCCAAGTCTAAATAGGGCTATAAAAGATTTCAGATATGGTTATATTCGAGCTTCAAGTTTTTTTAAAAAGAAAATTCCCAAAGTAAAACTCACCCTTGTCTATAGTCGAGAGGAAATGAATAATTTAACTGGACATAAAACAGCTAGTTGGTTTGTCGGATACGCAGACTCTTCTAGTAAAATATTTATATTTAGCCCATCTGTTTTTGATAGAGAAAGCGATCATAGTAAAAAGGATTTTAGAAAGGTTCTTTGTCACGAAATCTGCCATTTATTTATTCGGCAAATTCATAACTCTTATGAACCCGTATGGCTTGAAGAAGGACTCGCTTATTGTGTGGCGGGTCAAAAAAGTAGGTTAAAAAATAGCAACCCTATTTTTAATAATCCTGAAGCAATATTCCTTATAGATACGAGAAATCGATGGAATAAAACTATTGGTAGTCAGCCGGATGTACCATATGCGTTAGCATTTTTGTTGGTAGACTTTTTGATTAGGTGTTATAGTAAAGACAGGGTTATTAAACTTTTAATATCCTTGGAGGGCAGATATAACAAAAAGAGGTTTTGCCAAAAATTTAGAAAGATTTATGGAGAAGATATAAAGTTAATCTTGAAGGAATTCTTTTCTAGACAGAATATTAAGCAGAAAGGGGGTGAGAAATATGCCTCTAATAGAACTCGAGAGAACACTTAGTTACGTTGTTAACAATACCAGTAAGGACGCAGGTGTGATGCCTCAGTTTGTATCAATATTAAATGGTAAAGGATTGGATTCGTTCGCAGAAGCAGGCAAAAACTGCATTAGTCCTAATCCACCTTTACCACCACCGCCTTGCGTTGGTACACCACCACCTTGCGTTGGTACACCACCACCGCCTTGTTATGGTGAACCACCGGGTTGCTATGGTGAGCCACCGCCTTGCTATGGTCGGTAAACGGAATGTGTCCTAGTGCTATGGTTGCTATATCTCTTGTTAAAGAAGAGGAGCGATGGAACGATGTTATGTGGCATTAAAACGAGTAAAATGCCTAAATCAGATTGTTTGTATGTGTAGGCTGAGATACATCGGTAACACTCTCGGGTAGAATCAAATATTTCTTCTGCTGCCAAACAAAAATTGGAGTGGATTATCTTCTATCAAACGGTGGGTAAAAGGAATGCCAAAGCAACTATAGAAGCATTTCAAGTGGTTGTTGCTGGAACTGAGCTTATCAATGCTTATTCAGAGCTTAATGATCCGATCGATCAGGAAGAACGCTGGAAAGAAGATGAGCGCCGAAGCAAAGAGGGAGTTACCGAACATCAAGTCGTTGATCATGATTATATCCGTGCGCTTGAATATGGTATGCCTCCCACTGTTGGATGGGGTATGGGTATTGAGCGATTTATCGCTATTCTAAGTAACGTTCATTCGATAAAAGAAGTAATTATGTTTCCTACTTTGAGACCTTCTAAAGTCAAATAATACATAATATATCTTCAACATATCTTCATCTTCCATTGACTTCTTTTTCTATACCCGCTATTATTAAACTATGGCAAAGATACTCATCGTTGATGATGATTTGGTAAATTCACAACTCTATTCAAACAAACTTGAGTCTGAAGGTCATACGGTGACGTTGATTGCAGACGGCATTGAAGCCCAAAAACAAACCGGTACGAAATTTGATTTAATTATGTTGGACGTGATGATTCCAGGCACCGATGGCATTTCACTTCTCAAAGAGTTTAAAACCGGAGCAAATAAACAGACACCAATACTCATGTTTACGAATTTAATGAATGATGAAACTAAAAAAGCGTGTGAAGAAAATGGTGCAGAAGCGTTGTTATATAAGGTAGATACGACGCCACAAGCATTGATTCAAAAGATACATGAGTATATAGGCCTGCCCGCATCGCCTGATAGCAAAGCTTCTGGCGGGCGCGGAGAAGCAAAGAAGACTGAAGAATCGGTATTAGAAGAAGCTTCTAAATAACGTCTATTCTGCCCATGCAACAATTTGATGAAAAGCTGTATCAGCTATTACAGGAATCTGGCTATATAAAAAAGGACGCGCTTGACGAAGCGTATGTATCTTCACAAGAGCTCAAAAAACCCTTCTCTGACGTACTTGTCTTTCACGGCTTGATCTCGGAAAACATGCTCGGTCAGCTCATTGCTGATAAATTAAAACTACCCTATATTGCACTCCGAAGTCGAACGATCACCGATAAAGTGTTGACGCTGGTTCCCGAGAATTTAGCCCGTCGCTATAGAATCATGCCCATTGCCGCAACGGATACCGAAATATCAATTGCCATGGAAGATCCCGATAACTTCGAAGCGATTGAGGCCATTCGGCGCCGCACCGGCAGAAACGTGAAGCCGGTGTATGCAACAAAAGGAGATATTGCACGGGCGCTGGACCAGTACAAACGAAACTTCAAAGAAAAATTTGAACAAATTATTGTAGAAAACGCTAAAAAGGCGACCACGCTTAAAGAGCAAACCATCGAAAAGCTTCTCAAAATTGCGCAAGATTTGCCCGTGGTTAAAATATTTGACGCGCTTCTTGAATATGCCGTCGCCGAAAATGCTTCCGATGTTCATATTGAAACAGCCTCAGACAATCTTCTGATCCGGTTGCGTATTGATGGCGTACTTTTAGACACGCTTAATTTACCCAAAACGATTCAGCCCGCCATCGTCGCCCGTATAAAGGTGCTTTCAAATCTTAAAATCGATGAACATCGAGTGCCGCAGGATGGACGATTTCGCTTTCAAATAGATGAAAATTTAGTTGCGCTGCGCGTCTCTATCATCCCCGGATTCTACGGCGAAAATGTCGTGCTTCGACTACTACCGGAGACCGCCCGGCCGCTCTCATTTGAAGAGCTCGGTATCATGGGCCAAAATTTAAAATATGTAAAAGACAATCTGCAACGATCGTTCGGTATGATTCTTGTGACGGGCCCGACGGGATCGGGTAAAACAACAACACTCTATAGCGCGCTTAATATTCTTAATACGCCAAAAATTAACATTTGTACGGTTGAAGATCCGATTGAATATGGTATTGCCCGGGTGAATCAAATTCAAGTCAATCCACAAACAAAATTAACATTCGCCGTGGGCTTACGGGCGCTTCTCAGGCATGATCCTGATATCATTATGGTCGGTGAAATTCGAGACGAAGAAACGGTGAGTATTGCTATTCATGCCGCTTTAACCGGACATCTCGTACTTTCAACCATCCATACAAACAGCGCCATCGGAACGATTGCTCGATTTCTGGATATGGGCGCAAAAGAATATTTGCTCGCCTCAACGGTTAACTTGGTTATAGCGCAGCGACTCGTACGGCGCATATGCCAAAATTGTATTCACGAATATACACCGGCCGAAGATGTATTGGAGCGGATGCGGCCAATTCTCAAAGAAACCGGCAACGTCAAAAGAAAAGTGAAATACTTTCGAGGGAACGGATGCGATGAATGTCATGGATCCGGATTTCGCGGACGAGTCGGTATTTATGAAATACTTAACGTAGATGAAGAAATTCGCGAGCTGATTGCCCAAAAGGCGCCCGCATCGCATATGCGGCAGGTCGCCAGTGAGAAAGGTATGAAAACGATATTTCAAGATGGTCTCGATAAAATTCAGGCAGGACTGACAACGATTGATGAAATGCTCGGAGCGGTAACACAGTAAAACAAGATCCTAAGATCCAAAGAATCCAAGATTCTAAGAATCGAATTGAAACAACGTAACTATTCAGTTGTTTACAGTAACATCTTTGTCATTCCCATGAAAATGGGAATCTCTATAAACAATTGTATAGATTCCCGCCTTCGCGGGAATGACATTGGAAAATACTGAATAGTTACGAAACAACAGTCTAATAATTTATTGCGATTTCATTGGGATCTTCGGTTCTTAGGATCTTAGATTCTTTACTTATGCCCGTATATATTTACAAAGCAACGAATAAAGAAGGCAAGCTCGAAAAGGGGACGGTTAGTGCCTCAAACAAACACGATGTTGCCGGCCTTCTCAAGGATCGAGACCTGAAACTTCTTGCCGTCAAAGAGGAAAAAAAAAGCGCCCTTACCTTATTTCAAGGTTCCAATATCCCGTTGGGTGAAAAAGTGACGCTCTGCCGGTATCTTGGATTAATTATCCGGTCCGGCTTATCTCTTTCCGAAGGGCTTAATCTCTTAGCAAGCGGTACTACCAATAAAAACGTACGACGGGTACTCGATACGGTTGCGAGTAAAACGCGTCAAGGAACTTCTCTTTACGGCAGTTTTCAAGATTACGAAAAACAATTCGGAAAATCTTTTTTGACCGTTATTAAAACGGGTGAAACTTCCGGAACACTGGCTGAGTCATTTGAGTATTTAGCAAGTCAATTTCAGCAAGAAAAAGAATTAAAAGGAAAAGTACTCAGCTCTTTGTTGTATCCGTGCATTATTATTGGTCTCATGTTTGTCGTTGGTATTGTGCTCTTTACTTTCGTGTTGCCGCAGCTAGCCGGTGTCTTTACCAAAATGAACGTTGACCTTCCGTATTTCACCGAGCTGATGTTTAACACCAGTTTGTATTTTCAGAAACATAAGGTACTCGTCATTGGCGGATTTCTTGCATTCGTTGCGGTGGGTTTTATCGCACTGCGCACGCAAGTCGTGAAGAATCTTTTTATGAATATTTTGGTTCGGCTTCCTGTTGTAAAAAATCTCATCCGTGACTATAATCTCGTGCGGTTTACTCAGAGTCTCGCCGCGCTTCTTAAAAGCGGCGTAGCCGTAACGGAAGCCGTGGAATTGTCTACCCAAACACTCTCATTTATCAAAGTAGATGAACTTGCAAAGAACTTTAGTGATCAGTTAACCCGTGGTGTTTCACTTTCTGAAACATTTGAAGGTGCAAAAATATTCCCGCCGCTTATGGTAGAACTGGTTACTATTGGCGAAAAAACGGGAAATTTGGAATCCATGCTGTCAGATCTTTCAAAATTTTACGAAGACGAAGTAGAAAATTCACTCAAAAATTTTGTCACAGCACTTGAACCAACGCTATTAATCTTGGTGGGTATTGGCGTAGGAGTAATGGTTGTATCAGTCATTTCGCCCATCTATAGTTTAGTAGGACAACTGCAAGCAGGGTTATAGCGATACGAATGATACGAATTTTCATACGAATGATACGAATAAAAGAAAACAAAGAAATTCGTAGTATTCGCATGTTCATTCGCAGTATTCGCATCGCCCATGGTTATTCTCTTACCGAACTCCTGGTTACCCTTGGGGTACTGTCTATTCTGTTGGGAATTGGTACGTTAAGCTTTACCACCTTGCGATTCCGAAATGAACTCAGTCTGGTTGTTGCTGAAGTTCGTGCAGAACTCCTGCGCGCGCAAAGTGAAGCAATCAATACGATAGATTCCGGCGTGTATTTTGAATCGGACCGCTTTGTCTATTTTAGAGGAAATTCATATGTTGAAGGAGCACCCGAAAATGAACAGACCGATATCCCGTCAAACATGTCAATTACCTCAATTACCTTTACCGACGGCATAGCAACGTTTGATCCCGTTACCGGATACCTGGAGAACTTTTCTGATCCGGCTCATGTGGTGCTTTCCGGCGGAGCAGAAACTCGCACAGTTTTAGTAAATGAGTGGGGATTGATTGCAATAGAATAAGCGATACTAATCTACGAATACCTGTCTGCCGACAGGCAGGCATACGAATGATGCGAATAAAATAAAAAGATTCGTGTCATTCGTATGAAAATTCGTGTCATTCGCATCGCGCATGATGGTTACTCTTTAGTTGAAATTCTCGTCTCCATCGGTGTCTTTGCTATCGTATTATTTGCGGCCATTTCAGTCTTCTCCGTTGCTCAAGAAACATCGCGCATTGCCCATGCAAAAACAAAAGCGATTCAATACTCGCGTGATTATGTTGAAAAAATAAAAAATATCAGGCGTGACAATTGGGATGCTTTAACCACCGGAAGATATGAAATCATAGAAAGCGGTGGGAATTTGTTATTACAGTCAACGGTGAACGGAGAAACTATTGATGAATATCAGCGGTATCTTGCTATTAATGATGCCTATCGAGACAGTAACGGAGTTCTGGTAGACATGCCCGGAACACTTGATCCCTCGACAAAGAAAATAACCGTTACCGTTTCGTGGACGGGATTTCGCCCGGGTCATGTAGAAGAGTCACTCTATTTGACGCGCTATCTTGACAATCTGGCATGGGTTCAAACAACGGAAGCAGATTTCTTAGCAGGCGATAATCAGGGAACGACTGTTACCAATACCATAGACGGAGAAGTTCAAATTGCAACTAATACCAAAGGCAAATGGTGTGAGCCGTCTTTATCCAGTGTGACGATTGATTTGCCCGGCGTGCCCAATGCCGTATGGGCAGCACCCTTTAATATATATGCTTCCTCAACCAATACAAGCTACTCATTTATGCATGTCGAAGTGCAAAATTCCGATCCCCCCAGCGGAAGCGTTATTGGCAGTTTTAGCGGATATAATGCGCGCGCCGTATTTGGAGATGGAAACTACGGATATATCGCAACAACCAGTAATACGCGGGAAATTGTCATTGTTGATTTATCAGATTACACGCTGGAAGGTTATTTTAATTCTTCAGGAACGACAAACGGCGATACCATATTTGTTCTTAACGATCGTGGCTATATGACTGCGGGAAATCGGCTGTATGTATTTGATTTATCAAGCAAAACCGGTAATCGCAGTCAAATTGGATCTTCACTTACCTTTGCCAATTCAGGAGATACAGCGGGGGGATTGTATGTCCGTCAAATCGGGGGAAATACGTATGCGTGGGTATCCATTGAAGGAAGTACCGTTCAAGAATTAAAAATATATGATCTGACCAACCACTTAAACGCACCGTCACAATGGGGTTTAGAAGGGCAAATCAATATCGAACCAAATAACTGCAGTACTCTCGAATCAGGAAAGTCAGTGTATGTAAGTCCCGACGGGGATCGTGCCTATATATCATCTACCAATGACACGAGTTTTAAAGAATTTTTTATCGTCAATACCGAGAACAAATCAAGTCCAACGCTCGTCGGCGGGTTTGCAACAAATCCTCCTTGTACAAACGGCGGGGGATATGAAGCAGGAGGTATGGATCCGGAACAGTCGGCCGTCGTTTCGCTCGATGAAAATAGAGCGATTCTGGTTGGTATTGATGATTCGAGTGACGGGACTAATTCTTTTGAGTATCAGATACTTGATATTTCAAATGAAGCATCTCCGAGCATGTGCGGATCTTTACATATTAATCAGGGAATTTACGGCCTTGCTGCAGTAAAAGAACCCGATGGCGATGCCTATGCATATCTTATTACCGGTGATACCCCGCAAGATTTAAAAATAGTACAGGGTGGACCTGATGGTGTATATCTTGAAAATGGTACGTTTACCTCTCAGACGAAGGATATCGGATACCCAACGGTATTTAATCGATTTGACGTCAGTTCATTATTGCCCAACGGAAATACTACTATTCGGTATCAAGTGGCTGTGGTTGATGCAGGGCCTTCAGGAAATTGCAGTGATGCTAATTTTTCTAATTTTAATTTTGTCGGACCGGATGGTACTTTTAGCACGTTTTTTACCGATGATGCTCAAGTTCCGCTCAATGACGATGGGGGAGGCTATGAAAATCCCGGACAATGTCTAAAACTGCGGGCATATTTAGAGACGTCTGACTACAATCAAACACCCAGTTTGCTAGATTTTAATGTCAACTATGCGCCGTAAAAATTACTAATTTTCAATTTTCAAATTCCAATGATCGAATAAATTTCTATTAAAATTTACAATTCGTTTGAAAATTGAATCTTGAGAATTGAAAATTTGTATTATATCTCTATCTCCTCAAACCTCTTTTCCTCAGCTATTTCCCGATAGAGTTTTCCTCCTTGTACCAATACGCGCTGGGTAAATAAAACACCATCCAAATGATCCATTTCGTGCTGAATGATCGTAGCCATAAATCCGGAAAATTCATCTTGGTGTGGATTCCCTTTCTCGTCCAAGTAGCGGAGAGAAATTTTTGTCGATCGTGTTACCGGTCCCCACACATCAGGAATTGAAAGACAGCCTTCTAGTTTACGTTTGCCTTTTTTCGTTTTAGTCTTTTTTACCCGAGACTTTGATATAATTTTTGGATTTATAAACACGCTGATTTTTTCTCCATCTTTATTTTTCTTGTCAGCCAGTTGAGGAGAAACCA
>Ga0075773_114_pt1 | contig 13131 bp, 10 predicted proteins | sample RifGroC1_FD_67866 | JGI IMG/M metagenome (GOLD analysis project Ga0075773, IMG submission 67866) | Microgenomates bacterium GW2011_GWC1_41_8
AAAGGTCACCGTCGGAAGGCAATCATTATACTTTTGAGCAGTGAGTGCATTTAAGGCATAAAGTTTTTCTGCAAAGCGGGAGAAAAGAGGAGTGCCAATGTGAAGTCTTGCCCGTTGGAGAGCAGTATGATAAATGAGAGATTCAATATAGTATTCTATATCAGAGGGTAAAGAAAGGTTAATAAGTCGTCTCCATAATCCTGCAAGAATCGTATTGACAGATTGTTTTGTTGTATCAGGGTAAATAAACTGTGGATTGTATACATTGGATTTGAAGAATTTTCGCAGTTCCGAACGATAATTTATCGGCGTGAGAATAGACGGATCTATTTGTACGTGACTCAAGAGCCTCGAGAGATCTTCTGCAAAATGTAATAAATCGGTTTTTTTAGATTTTGTAATACTTTGCTTCATCAAAAGAATATACCCGACCCGAGAATGTCTCGCATCGAGTGCTCGACACGAGATGTAAAAACATTATAGGATACGAAGGTACTGAAAGGATATCAGTGTACCACACTTAAACAAAAGGTGCCAATTTCCCGATTTTTATTCTAGATAACAACCTTAGCTGTTGTGATAAAATGAGCGTATGGAACAGGTGGATGAACAGTCATCAAACCAGCCGATGTTTGAAATACGTCCTGTCATTGAACAGAAACCCTTTGAAAATCCTGCCGTCCAGTTTTTCTTCTCAAAATGGTGTGAGATAAATGACTCAATCGAGCCTCAATATGTCGATCGTAAAACATGGGAAGAACGGGGTGTGAAAGGGATCCTTGAGAGAAATATAGATGGGAAGCAAACGCTCTATATTCCACATGATCTTGCTTTGTGGGAGATGGTCGGGATCATGGAAACAGTGGATCACGACACCTACGCACAAAAGCCGGAGAAGAAAGACACTGCGAAGGAAAAAATCCTGATACTCGGAAAAGAGTTTCAAAACGCAGGTATATATATTGCAAAACGGCTCAACTTTATAACTAACGGACGGGAAATTGCCCATGGACTCGCCGAAGAATTCTATGGATACGGACAGTCACTCATAGAGAGAAAATCTCCAGAACAGTTTGCATCAGTAGATGAAATTTCAAAAAAAGAGCTTACTCCTTCAGAGACGGATGAGATCGACCGCTTCTTAGCAGGCGATCGTCTCTATAAAGCTCGCAAAGCCTCAGTCGAACGAAAGGCGGCCATAGATCCGAAGAGTATGGAAGAACTTGTCGAACAGGAAAGATGTGATACGCTTGCACAGTTCTTCCGAGTATCAGAAAAAGCGTTTCTATTGAGTGAGAATCCACAGACAGGTGAATTACAGAGCCGAAAACCTCCCGTCAAGCCGTGGCTTATAAATGCTCCCATTCACAGCGGATTCCTTCGCAAAGTCGAACAGTCACTGAAAAATACTATTGAAACGCCAAAAAGAGAGCTCGTCTCTGCTGTTTTTCTTCGAGGGCTTGAAAAAGTGGTAACCGATACGCGAGAAGCGGGATGGAAATACGCGGTGAATACACTTTTTGAAAAAGCCGGAATCGATCTTCATCTTGAGCAAAGAAAGCTAACTGAAGTCTTAAGACTGCCTGAACTGAAAGCAGAACTTGAAGCTCTTCGTCAAACTGGAGATATAGAAAGAATCAGTGCTAAGGAACGGGAAATAGCAGATAAAATTCAAGATGCTGTCAGTCGATTTCCACGAGAAGAAAACTCACAGAACCCGTCAGAGATTGTGGCAACTCAAAATATTAATTGCGTCGGTGCGTCGATACTGGGGGGATCATTATTGAAAGAAGCAGGGATTGTGTACCTTGTGGGTAATCTTCCACGACATTCGCTATTATTCGTCCTCACCTCTGATGAACAAGTGCTTTGGAGGGATATGTTATTCAGAGGAAATAATAGGTACGTAACCGACCCAATGATCCAAGGTACAAATATGGATGGTAATCCCCTAACTGTCAAAGACATTATTCATTTCAGTAACCACCCTACAACTGAAGGATTAATGTTTGAGGTCGTTCGTGGCCCTTTTGATCTTAGATTTCCGTGGATTCCCCGAAATCACAAGGTATTACTTACTCTCTTTGAATCGGAAATGGGTCAAAAGATTCAATTACTAAAAAATACTGCATTAACATTATCTGATCTCGGACGAATCAAAGAAGCAAATGAAGCAAATAGATTGGCTGCTTCATTTAATCCACGCGATCCTGATATTTTTAATAATTTTGGTAACTCATTGTTAACTCTCGAGCATGATAATGATGCGCTAGCGGCATATCGCAAAGCCATATCCATAGATCCAGACACAGATAATACATATAACGCTCTTGGATATGTTTTATCGACTCAAGGAAAATTCGATGAAGCAATACAATGTTATCGTGAAGCGATAAAAAACAATCCAAATATTGATTACTTTTATAATAATTTAGGAAACGCATTGGTACATGAAAACAAAGTAGCTGAAGCAATAGATGCATATACTCGTTATGTGAGAGCTGCAGATCCATCAGAAAATTCGAAAGAAATACAAAAAGTAAAAGCGAAAATTCAGCAATTAAAACAAGCTATCTAAAAACTATACGTTCACTTTCTCTTTGTTGACTGACTGCTACTTTTTATGGGTTTATTGTGCGAGACTTCTTCAGTTCGGAATTCGTCTCTTCTGACTGGAGATCTAATTCCATAGAATCAGAAGACTCGTCAGGAGCATTTATCGTGGGATCTACGAGAAAACCTTTTAAGTCTCTTCGTCCAATAATAACGGGATATTTTAAATGACTGCGGTCGGTCACGGAAGCGACAGATTTGATTTTCACGCCTCTCAAATGGAACGTAGCATTGATAGTCTCTCGGGTTTGAACACCGCTTGCCGATTGTACCTGTACTTCTTTATCTGACTTGGGGAATCCGAGTTCAGAAACCAGCTGTTTGTCTATTGAGGTGCGAAATGCCCCCGTGTCGACTTTTGCATCGACTGCTTTGATGAGCCGTTCACCTTCCAGAACAACTTGTTCTATAACGCCCACAGTTTTCGGATTTGTTTTTACTTTTTCAGAAAAGGCCGAGACAAAGAGTGATTTCGCCATTTCAACGCCCCGCTCAGGCGTTATATGATGCATGTTTTCAACGCGCTCCAGACGAGTTCTCAAAGAGGTGCGGTTGGCGCTTTGAATAGAAAGTCCGGGACGTGCGTTAATTTCTAAAACGAGCGGTCCTTTTTCGCCGTCATGCACCAAATCAATGCCGGCATATCCCAATTTACTCGCTTGCTGTGCTTTTGCAGCAAGGAGGAGAAGTTCGTTCCATTTCGGTATTTTGAGTCCTCTGAGTTTTGTTTTTGTTCCGGGGATAAACCGCGGTGTTGTGCCGTGTTTTTTATACGCATAATTCGTTATGCCGGTGCGCATATCAATGCCGAGCGCTATAGCTCCCTGCATGAGGTTTGCGGTACCGTGTGATTCTTCAGTCGGTAATCTGAGCATGGCCATAATCGGTATGGCATTTAAAACGATGATGCGGATGTCCGGCAGTCCCACGGAACAAATTTTTTTATAAAACGGATGGAGATGGATTCGTTCTTCAATAAACGCGTAGTCAGGCAGATACTGAAGCGAAAAGGCGCCGTCCAATATGTCCAGTAGATGATTTTCGATATAGTGTATGTCAACCTGTTCGCCCGATACGGTAGTTCCTGAGGATCCTTCCCATTTCTTAAATACTATGATGCCGCCGCCGCCATATCCGCGCGCCGGTTTTATAGCAAATCCGTCAGTCGGCAGACTACTCCAATTAAAATCTCTCATCTCTTTTCTGCTTCGAAAGGTAGCCAGAAGCTTCGGCGTAGCGATGGCGTTTCTGATCATTCGCCGCTTCGTTAACAGTTTGTCATCGGCCACGCGCTTTGAATCACGAACATTATACTTCCTAATATACAGGTAATTTCGTGCGTTCATACCGAGAATGTTTTGAGAAACAGCCATTATCGTTCCTTCACATCTTTAAACCGGAAGTATTCCGTTATTCTCAGTCCAAAGTAGCGTCCAACGATAATATTAAACGGAATAAGGAGAAAGATCGCTTCGGGATAGAGGATAATAAAGTTTTGAAGCATTTTCCAGGAAAGAAGGTAAAATCCGATAATTCCCAAACCGATACTCGTTCCCGCGATCAAAAGAGTTTCACCGAGTTTCCTTTCGAGCTGAATAGCCACAATGCGTTCTGATAAGAGTATGAGAAGCAGTACCGGGAAAATGGACAAGCTACGGATGGCAATTTGTCCATAGGATACGCCTATAACGAGCGTTGCGAACACAAATATTGAAACCATAAGAATAGATAATGCCAATTTCGGCATATGCATAATGCGAATTTTCTTGAGAAGCATTTGTGCAATCGTTGTAGCCAGAATAATGGTGATGAGAAGTGCCGCACCAATAGTAATTCCCGTGGCAAGAAGCGTAATCGAAAGAGCAATGGGGAATAGTATGCCCAACGAGGGAAGGCCGACGACATAGCGGATCAGCACCGCAGCCGTTGCCAGAAACGGCAACAGTAAAATGAGTATAATCGTGTTTGCCGGGACGCCGGCGCGTACCGCGCTTTGTACGGTATAGGCAAAAAAGTTAGTAAGTGATGGTTTGTTTGCCGGACGCTTGGCAAATACTTCAAGTATTTCGCTTTTTTGCTCAATCTGTTCAGGTTGAGTAATATTTTCCTTGAGCAATTCTTCCAGTTCTGCTGCTTCAGATGCAAGGGAAGCACTCCCGCTCGCCAGCTCTGGGTCAGCTGAGCGTATCATGGTGGAATTTGCCGGCCTTGGTGATTGAGCGCGAGCCAAAGGAACGGCTCGAACGAGTATCACGCTTAAAAATGCCAGAGCGACTATACTCAATACCCCTTTTTTTCGTATCATTTCTCTAGTATATCAAAGCACACGTTGCAATGCAGAGGCGGATAGAAGAGCATTGTGCCAAGTCTACCCTATAGTATTGATTTCAAATCCCTGTTCTGGTAAACTAAAAGAAGGTTTAGAAATCCTGCAATCTGGACAAGCAAAAGCAAAACTAGATGAATATGTAGCTGCAACTAAAAGATACGCGGGAAAGCAATCATGAAAAATATAATACTTGATTGTATTAAACAGAAAAAAACAGTCATAGGCGCAATACATTTTTCGCCTTCTCCCGGGTACAAACAGTTTGACTCTATACAAAAAGCGCTCAAGAGAGCACAGTTTGATCTTGATACATTAATAGACGGCGGTATTGATGCGGTCATTTTTGAAAATAATTATGATGTACCCCATAAAACTTATGTGAAGCATGAGACAACCGCATTCATGACATACCTTATAAGTAAACTCACCTTTAAAAGGAATATTCCTTTCGGAATAAGTGTTTTGTGGAATGATTACAGAGCTGCACTGTCTATAGCAAAAGTAACGGGTGCTGATTTTATCCGCATTCCCGCTTTCGTCGATGCTGTTATAACATCGTATGGTGTGGTAGAACCAGTAGCAGAAAAGGCGCGGGTATTTAGAAAATTGATCGACGCTGAGAACGTATCTATTTTTGCTGACGTGCATGTTAAACATGCGGAAATGGTAAATAAGAACAAAACATTGAAACAGTCTATTCTTCAAGCTACGAAACAAGGTGCGGATGGTATTATTATTACCGGCAAATGGACAGGAAATGCACCAATTACTGAAGATCTTTCATTAGCACAAAACGCTACTTATCTTCCTATTGTTGTTGGAAGTGGGGCAGATACAGACAATATCAATCAGCTTTTTCAATCTGCGGATGCAGCTATTGTGAGTACCTCTTTTAAATCGGGAGAGAGACACAAAAATAAAAGTAATCCTAACCTCAAATCATTTGAACAAAGAATGGATAGAAACACAATTGCAGAGTTTATGAAAAAAGTAAAAGATCGTCAACTGGAATCCTATATTTCAGTTTATTCCACCTATGCGACAGACGAAATCGCTAATAGTAAAGGAAAGACTATTTCTGAACAACAAGGTGGACCTTTGTTCTATATTGAACAGGCGCTCGCAAATCGTAATATGCCGTTTCGGTCTTTTTATGGAGCAAATGCAAAAATAAAAATAGCGGTCACTCCACAAGGTGAAACAGGAGTTATAGTATACAAGCCGAAAAAGAATTCTTTCATAAACGTTAGTCAAAAGAATAAGAAATCACGTATTGCTATTGTATCTACAGTTCTTAATGAGTGGAATATTGAAGAAGTGCTAAAAAGACATGATAAGATAATTGTCGATGTTCAAGGTTATGTGAGAGATCCAAAAAATCACGGAAAGAAAAAAATATTTCATGAGATGAATAACTATGCCAATAATATTTATTGCGTAAAAGGAACAAATGAAGAATTATCCTACTTACCTAAGTCTTTTCTAACAAGCCAGAAGAAAAGAGTAATCATTATTACAAAAGGGAATTCAGGAGTAGAACTTTTTGTTAAAGGTAAAAAATACCAAATCAACGTAGAAAATATAATTCTATCCGAAAATACCATTGGTGCTGGAGATTATTTTCTCGGTATGTTTGCTGGGAATATATCCCGAGGAAATGACGAAATACAGGCAGCAAAATCAGCAGTGAAAGCAACATCTGATTTTTTGGCTTTAAATCTCGAGAGGAGTTCTTAATAGAATATTAGTATTGATCTGTTTGTCTATCAAAATAATCATTGAATAGTGAAATGAGAGAAGGGTGTCCTGTTTTATAAAAAATAACATCTGCATTAAAAAATAATGTCCCGTCGTCAACCAGTATCATTCGTTGATAATTATCTTCACCTTCAATATGGGAAAAAGTGAAATTTGGAGAAGATATACCCAATTGTTGTTGTACTAATTCAAAATCTTCAGCTGTTCCAAATCCTAATCTATGAATATCGACTCCAGAATCTAAGAGCTTACCTATAAGTCTATGATATCCTACTGGAAGCGGTGATGATAATTCTTCAGATAACAACATGGTCATACGCAACACTTGCTTCGCCTGCGAAATCCTGCCTATTACTTGATTAACAATCTCTTCTTGCGCTATTATTTCTGACTGTTGAGCTATAGTTGCATATTCACTCTCGGCGATAGATAATGTATATGCTTTATCTTTACGGACAACTTTTTCTAAAACTGCACCTATAATTTCAGTAATTTTCTGCACAGTCGGTTTCTGTAAGACTGATTTTGATCGTTCTTCATCCATAAATAATCAAGGAAACCGGTTATTTTCCTATTTAATCAACCTATTTTGACCGTTAATAGTATACTACTAGAGTTAAATTATGACTGAAACACCACACTTTTTATCATTTTTGGTGGGAATAGCAGAAGATTCGGTAGCCAGAAATTCAGATATATATGCAGTGGCCAGTGAAATTGCAGCGGAAGGATTTGGTGACGATTTCACGAGAGATATGCAGAGTTTGAACCAGCTGGCACAACATGCCAAAGACTGTGGTTGTCAGGCTTGTCAAAAAGCATACTTTCAAACAAAGAGAGAAATTGAAGAAAAATACTACTTACCTTCCGAAGATTAATCACTATTTATAGCAGGTGACTTGCAATTGTCACATTCTCCCGGTACACTGCTAGAAAACATCTTATGAAACCTCAAAATCTTACCACGAAAATCTTTCTTGATTCAGGAGATCCGGACGAAACGCGAAAGGCACTTGATTTGCTCGGATTCCTGGACGGACAGACGACGAACCCGTCACTTGTTGCAAAGAAGATCCTGTCTACCAATGTCATTCCCGCGAAAGCGGGAATCTCTGAGATCCCCGATCGGGTCGGGGATGACGTATTAAGAAACTTAAAATTGACAGAAGATCAGTTATTACAAGAATACAAATCCATTGTGGAAGAAATTTCTTCTTTGATTCCGAAAGGTTCAGTTTCCATTGAAGTATATTCTGATGAAAATACAACTGCCGATCAGATGTTGAGACAGGGAAAAGAAATGTTTTCATGGATTCCGAATGCACACATAAAATTTCCGACGACTCAAGAAGGACTACGAGCTGCATCGAACGCGGTTTCAGAAAAAATACGGGTCAACATGACATTAGTGTTTCAACAGCAACAAGCGGCGGCAGTCTATTCAGCAACCCTTCGGCGCGCTTCGCTTGCTCAGGGCAAGCCCTTCGATTCAACTCAGGTCAAGCCCGATTCAACGTTGCCCGGATTTAAAAATGTCTTTGTTTCTCCCTTCATCGGACGTCTGGATGATCGAGGAGAAAACGGGATGGATTTAATAAAAAGCATTACCCGGATGTACTCAAATGGCGACGGGCACGTGATGAATTTATCAGCAAGTATCCGAAATCTTGACCACTTTATTGGTTCAGTAGCAAACGGGGCAGATATCATCACCTGTCCCTATGCAATTCTTGAGGAATGGGTAAAAAGGGGAATGCACGTTCCTGATTCTTCATATATATACGATTCAAAAAACTTGCAGCCAATTGCCTACCAAGAATTAGATTTACATAAACCGTGGAACGAGTTTGATATTTCCCACGAACTGACCGATGTGGGACTGAAGCGCTTTGCGGATGACTGGAACAAGCTGCTTGGATAATAATTTATTGTTCGAGCGGAGCGAGAACTTTCACTTCGTTCGAAGAATATATCAATATGCCTGACAAATTCAACATTCCGACCGTCGTTATCGTCTATGGTGCAACGGGGGATCTCATGGCCCGGAAGATTACACCGGCACTCTTTCATTTATACGCGAAAGATAAACTTCCCAAAATGTTTCATATCATTGGGGTAGCCAGACGCCCGCTGACCAATGAACAGTTTCGTGAGCATGTGTTTAAACTTGCGGAGGATTATGCAGAGACCCCAGAGCACAAGCGTAAACTCGAAGCATTTTGCCAATTATTTTTTTATCATCAGGGACAGTTTGAACAACGAGGAGATTATGACAAGTTAGCCAGGGAAATGGGCTTGGTCGATAAGCGTTGGCATGTCTGTTCAAACAAACTGTTTTATCTGGCGGTTCCTCCGAGTTACTACAAGACTATTTTGACCCATCTTCACAATTCACACCTGACTGGTCCCTGCCCGCCATCGCTGCGCTCAGGCGCTGGCAGGCGGGCCTGCTCGCCCGATGAGGGGTGGACGCGGGTCCTCGTTGAAAAACCATTTGGCAATGACTTAAAAACCGCACAAGAACTCGATGAATTATTGTCAAATCTTTTTAAAGAAGAACAGATTTACCGGATCGATCACTATTTAGGGAAAGAAATGCTTCAAAATATTTTGGCGTTTCGATTTTCAAATAATTTCCTTGAGGAGTCCTGGAATAATAAATTCGTCTCGCGCATCGACATCCGGCTTCTCGAAGACAACGATGCGTCAAAGCGCGGATCGTTTTATGAAAGTGTCGGAGCCTTCAGAGATGTCGGACAAAACCATTTACTGCAGATGTTGGCCTTGGTGACAATGGACAATCCCGGCACACTGACCGCTGATGCAATCAGAAGAAAACGTGCCGAGTTATTGCAAACATTGAATCCTTCGACACGGGACGAAGTACGTCGGTCGACCATCCGGGCTCAATATGAAGGATACCGTACTCACACGGGCGTTGATTCAAACTCGCAGATTGAAACATACTTTAAGACGCGTGCGTGTTTATCATCGAATCGCTGGGATGGAGTGCCCATCTACTTATCGAGCGGGAAAGGGTTTTCCAAACCTCAAAAAGATATTACGATCACCTTCCGAAATCCGCAGGTATGTTTGAATTGTGAACCGGGAAAAGACTACAACAATCAAGTCGTTTTCTCTCTCGAGCCGGAAGAAAAAATAATGATCAAATTTTTTTCCAAAAAGCCCGGATTGGACCTGGAGCTTCAGCAAAAAGAATTAGCATTTACGTATCGGACGACAAAAGAGCGCAGGCAGTATGTTGAAGAGTATGAGAAGCTGCTTCTCGATGTTATTCGGGGAGATCAAACGCTGTTCGTATCAACCGATGAAGTATTGCCGATGTGGCAGTATACGGATGCGATTATCAATGCGTGGCAGGAGAATGGTGTACCGATTCGAGCGTATAAACGCGGCACGGACGAAATTGCTGAGATGCTTACGGAAGATGAAAAACCAAGCATTCACCGGCATATGTTAAAGAAAGAAATCGGACTGGTAGGATTGGGAAAAATGGGCGGTGGCATTGCACTGCAACTGCATGATCGAGGCTGGCGAGTATATGGGTACAATCGATCAAAAAATGTGACTGAATCATTTGTCCGGAAAGGAATTGAAGGGATTTATGATATGAAAGAATTTAAGGAAAAATTAAAACCGCCGCGGGTGGTTCTGTTGTCCGTTTCTGCAGGAGATGCAGTGGATGGAATATTGTTTGGAAAATCATATAATCGTCATCCCCGACCTGATCGGGGATCTCAAGGGGATTCCCGCCTGCGCGGGAATGACAATGGCTTAGTAGAAATTTTGGAAAAAGGAGACATCATCATTGACGCGGGGAATTCAAATTATCATGATACGATCCGTCGGCATTCTTTATTAAAAAAACGGGGAATCAAACTTGTTGACGTCGGTATCTCAGGCGGGCCTGAAGGAGCCCGGTTTGGCGCGTGCCTCATGGTAGGCGGCGACCACAAAACATTTGAATATCTTGAACCGATATTTGCCGATCTATCGGTTCCTCGTGGATACCGGTTTTTCGACGGAGTCGGCGCTGGACATTTTATCAAAATGATTCATAACGGTATTGAGTACGGCATGATGCAGGCAATCGGCGAGGGGTTTGAAATTTTGAAAAAATCTTCTTTCAAGCTTGATCTGACGCACGTTGTCGACGTATACAACCACGGAAGCGTTATTGAATCTCGATTGATTTCATGGTTGAAAGATGCGTATGTGCAGTACGGGACTGATTTGAAAGATATATCCGGATCGGTTTCCCAATCGGGAGAAGGGAAGTGGACCGTAGAAGAAGCTAAAAGGTTAAAAATAAAAACTAAAATCATAGAAGATGCATTACAGTTTCGTATTGATTCCCAAAAGAATCCTTCGTATACTGGAAAAGTCGTATCGGCTCTGCGTGGGCAATTCGGGGGACATGAGGTAGAATTGACCTGAAGAATATTATAGGTTATAATATGAGCTTATGAATAGAAACATAGAGATACCAGGATACGGTATAGCTAGAATTATTAATAGGGAAGCACCCGGGTGTTTAGCTTATTTATTGGTGATAGGCCTCGCTTTAGTCGGTATCAGTGGACTGAGTAAAAAAAGTAGTCAATACGGTGAGGCGAGACCGGTTGGGCAACCTACTCAGAAACGTTCGCCAATTGAACAAACACCAGTTCAATCAAAGCCTGTTAATAGATACGCCGCTGGAGAGGAGATAGTAAAAAGTATGCCTTTCGGCAAGAATATTGAGGATGAACAAAGTAGGCAAGAAAGCCAACCAGAACCGGCTCCTCAAAGTTCCAATCCTGAGGGAATGTGCAGCCAGCCGTTACCATCTGATATTGAGAGTGGTAATACAGTTAAGGTGTTCACCTCACTAGAAAAAGAGCTAGAAGGAACGCTGGTTATAGTAAATGATTCTCAATTTATCTTTTATCCACAGTTTGGTAGACGGTTAGGCTGCGATGATATCAAGTCAATGAAAAAAGTGTCTCAGGAATAACCTTCACGCTCGTTATTTTTACTTCCCGCAGTTTCATGATACGATGAAACTCATGAATATCCAGGAATTTCAAAATACAATTTACGCTTATTTCTTAAAACATAAACGCACCCTTCCCTGGAGGTGGGAAGCTGATCCGTACAAGATTTTTGTTTCCGAAGTTATGCTTCAGCAGACGCAGGTATCTTGGGTTCTGGTCAATTGCTTTAGCACTTCAAGATAAGTTTGGCGGGCGTGAGTTGGGAAGTGAATAGCCAGCACTTCGTATATTTAGTGGCCTGTAGTATAATATTTCGATGAGTTCTATGAGTATTGAACAATCTTTCCAAAGTTCATTAGCTATGCGTGACAGACCTGTTATAGCCGAAGAACTGATAGTCCGTCAAGATATTCCTGATCCAATATCAGTTGATAGTGAGCTACCTCGGGCTACTGCGCTTGTAAAAAAGTTAAAAGGATATACGGTCGAAAACTGGAACAATCTCGGAGATGATGTGGTCGTTCGTGGACTCGATGCACTTACCCATGGAATACTCGCATCATGGGCAGCTCTGGATGAGCCATATGCTTTAGGTTGGGTAGCGCGTTCACTAGAAAAACAAATAGGTTATGTACCGAGCACTTTTAGGGACCTATATAGTTATACTGCAATAAAACAGATTGAAGAAAGCCCATCCGAAGAATGGGGGAGATATGAGGTACGAACATCGCAGTCATTTGAACATAGACGAGCTTTGACTGCGCTTCTTATATGGCCGGAGCTTGCAGCTAAAATTGGGGTTGACTTCTGGTCAGAATTGATGGATCCTTTAGCACAACTTCAGATGAACATCGGGAATAATCCTGCTCAAGTAAGTGTAGAAAGTAGAGTTGCAGGTATGTCTATCCCACGTGAAACAAGGGAATTGGTTGGCCGCATCCGGTTTGCACAAATGGCACGTGCAATGGGAGATGCCATATATGCATTCCAAACCTACGCGCTTCAGGCGGTTGCACAAAGAAGTTATTATCAGGGAGCGCTTGCAAATGATTTAGGCACCGCACAAGCACTCGCCTTGGTTTGGGACAATATAAAAACACTCGACAAACCAACTCTTCAAAAAGTAGATAGCATATTGGGGCTTGGTTTTAGCGACCCGCAAGAAGCAGCAAAACTCGCTGTAGTTCCATATATGGAACTCCCTGCAGGTATCCAAAATTTGCTCGATGAGCGCGAGCAGGCTCGCAAAAGCAAAGATTTTGCCCGTGCTGACGAGCTTCGTAAAGAAATAGAGTCGCAGGGGTTTGTCTTAAAAGACACGTCCGAAGGGCCTAAAATAACGAGGGAATAAGGCTATCCCCTCTTTGTCCACCTATCAACATGAAGGGGCACTTTTGTCTTCCTTTTCGGCACATCCCAAAAAGAGTATTCTTG
>Ga0075773_141_pt1 | contig 13055 bp, 15 predicted proteins | sample RifGroC1_FD_67866 | JGI IMG/M metagenome (GOLD analysis project Ga0075773, IMG submission 67866) | Microgenomates bacterium GW2011_GWC1_41_8
TAATATATCCATGGTTAAATAGTATTGCCGGCCAACCGGTATCGGGGGCTTCACCATTCGGAATAGTAAGTAATGCAAACTGTTTAAGTCCTTCAGATTGATATGAGACAATATAGCGTTGATAATTACTCTCCGGTGATAACGTTTGCTCAATGATAATATCACTCCCCGGATAATCTTGTTTACGCATGTATTCAATCTGCAGAGGATGCTCCGGAGTAAGAAATTCACCTTGATCATTCTCTTCCTCTGTTTCCACCATAATGTCAGACGTGTTACTTTTTTGAGAGAAATAAAAAAATCCTGCACTCAGAAGAGTCAGCAGAAATAACACAGAAATATAATTCGGTCTCATGACTAAAATTATTTTTACACTCTATTAAGAAGTATTGAGAAAAAGCTGAGGGTCTTTAATGCTTTGCACTCAAATTCCGTTTTCTCAAACGTAAATGCTTTGGTGTTACTTCAAGAAGTTCATCATCTCCCAAAAAAACGAGACATTCCTCAAGAGACATTTTCACAGCAGGTGCCAGTTTTATGATATCGTCACCGGAAGCTGCCCGCATATTGGTAAGTTTTTTACCCCGGCATACATTCATATGCATATCTTCTGGTCGTGAATTTTGTCCAACAATCATACCTTTGTATACTTCTTCACCAGGATCGATGAATGTCATTGCTCGGTTTTGTACTTTCTCTAAACTATACGAAAGCGCTTGTCCTGCTTCTGTTGAAACAACAACGCCATTGCGCGTTACTGACGCATCGGCACCCTTTGGCTGATAGCCAATAAAGAGTGAATTAAACACGAGCATTCCCGATGTTTTTTTGAGAAGTTCACTGCGCAGTCCGATTAAATTTCGTGTCGTAATATGATACGTAAGCTGAAGGCCATGCTTTGTATTTTTCATATCTACCATTTCTCCTTTTCGAAGCCCTAACGCCGTAATAACAGAACCAGAATATTGCTCAGGTATTTCAATAGTTGCCTCTTCCCATGGTTCGTTTTCGACACCGTCGATTTTTTTGAAAATGACTTGTGGACGCGCGACTGAAAACTCATATCCTTCGCGGCGCATCGTTTCGATAAGAATCGTCAGGTGCAGTTCTCCCCGTCCTGAGATAATAAAACTTTCAGACGATGGTCCGGGTGAAAGACGCAAGCCTACATTTGTTTCCAGTTCTTTTCTGAGACGCTCTCCAATTTGTCGTGATGTTACATAGTCTCCATCCCGTCCGACAAAAGGTGAATTTGAAACAGACATTCCAATTTGAATAGTTGGTTCTGCAATTGACAAATGGGGTAGACTCATCGGATGTTCGGGATCGGTGATCGTATCTCCTATTTTTACATCCGATGCTCCGGTTATAGCTATAATATCTCCGACGAGCGTTTCGGTAATTTCCTCTTTCTTCAATCCGTTATAGGTAAAAATATATTCAGCTCTTCCTTTAGAAATTATCTCTCTGTTTCGAACAACAGAAATGAGACCGTTTTTTTTAAGAATGCCATTGCCGACTTTTCCTATAGCATATATTCCTTTATGACTATCTGAGGAAAGATTCGTTATCTGCATTTGAAATCCCCCCTCTGTGGATCCTCTGGGTGCCGGTACTTCTTTGAGTATCGTTTCAAATAAAACAGAAAGATTTTCAGCATCCGTAATCGTGAGTGAATGATCGGGATTTTCGCTCGTCTCAAAGCCCGCAATCCCCTCCCGGCCGATTGCATAAAGCACGGGAAATTCAAGTTGATATTCGTGTTCTGCAAATTCGAGAAATAGATTACTGATTTCTTCCAAAACTTGCTCAGATCGTTGGTCTTTCTTGTCTACTTTATTGATAAGAACAATAATTTTTAGTCCCTGTTTCATAGCCAGCGAAAGGACATATTTTGTTTGCGCTAATACGCCTTCTGCCGCATCTACAAGAAGCAGACATCCATCCACCATACTTAAGACCCGTTCTACCTCACCCGCAAAATCCGCATGTCCTGGTGTATCAAGAATATTTATTTTGTGATCATTCCACGTAACGGCTGTATTTTTAGCCAAAATAGTCAGACCGCGCTCTCGCTCCAAGTCCTGGGAATCCATAATCGTGGTTTGTTTCATCTCAGCCTGATGATCCGTAAATGCATGTGCCTGTTTCAATAGATGGTCAACCAAAGATAGTGTACTATAGGCTATATCAGATCTAATAAGAAATTACGCGTTATATTTATATTTTTTTCTGTTACAATGAAAAATTGCTAGCAAAAGAAAGTCGGTGATATACATGGAAGAAAGCACAGAACAAAAAGGAAATATGACACCACTCTTTATTGGCGTTGCCGTACTGGTGGTCCTGGCAGGAGGATTTTTCCTCTTCAACTCAAATAATACTACCATTCGTGTGATGGAAGAAACACAAACAGATGAATCGATGATGGAAGAAGAAAGTGTGACGGAAGAAGCTAGCGATGAGTCAATGATGGAAGATGAAAACACTATGGTAGATGAGGACGTCATCGAAGTGGACGTTGAAGGAGGATCATTTTACTTTGAACCATCTGAACTTACCGTAAAGAAAGGACAAACAGTACGAGTTAATTTTACTGCAGTAGACGCCATGCATGATTTTAATCTTGATGAATTCAATGTAGACGGCACCGTCGTTAAAGAAGGTGAATCAACAATGGTTGAATTCGTTGCTGATCAGGCTGGAGACTTTGAGTATTATTGCTCAGTAGGTCAACATCGCGCAAACGGAATGGTGGGTACCTTAACGGTAGAAGAGTAGAGATATTATTGATTTTCATCATGGTGCGACTGGTGAATATCTTGAATTAATTCTTTCAAAAACTGCTGGAGTGAATTGCGTATTTCTTGCGCGATATTCCAATCAGTTCTTTGTTGAATAAATTCCATGAGGCTTGGGTGATGTGGCTGTGCCGCTAGTTTTTCCAAAAACTCTTCATGATGTTCACGGGGTAAATGAGTAAAAATAATATCAAGTACGTGGTGATGAATCGTTTCATCGATAGTTGAAAGAATCTGTTGTCGATCATCCTCAGAAATATCATATTCACTAAGAACAATTATGATTTCTTCAATATTTACTAAATGATCATAAAAAAGTTTTGACATAAAATTTGTCTAATTATATCCCACCGGTCCCAAAGGTACAGAATCATCAGGATCATTAACAAAATATAACAATACTTTTCCCTTTCTCATCCCGTCATATAAATCCAAACGCTCCATAACTTCGGGCGATCCGCCGAAGTGTTTCCCAGTCCATTTGGCCGGTCCGGCATCACCGATTACGGCAACCACCGATTTGCCATTTTCTGGATTAATAACGAGAACTTTCCGAAACTTATACCACTCTTTTAATGCTACCCAATTCGTATTCCAGTCAGGCAAATACAATGTTTGCACTGCGACATAATATTTTTCTTTCTGAATCACCTCATCCGTCAGTTCATTTTTTGAAGAAACAAAATATCCCCACGCGCCACGACCAGGTGTCATCCCTGCTTGTTGAAGTTCAGCATGTTGATAAATAGCGTCACCCGGATAACGCGGCAGATGCTGTTCTGCACCAATCATCCCATAACTATGATTCAGTCGTTTTCCCTCTAAGATAGGCACTGCGGTAATTCCCCATTGGTCCTGAATAATATCGCTGATTTCTTTTTCCTGACTGGGAGCTAACGAATAACCATCAGTTACGAGATGGATTTTCAGAGATTGTGAAAACATTTTTTCGCGCTCCCGGAGCGGAAGTTCTGAAAATCGTGCCAGATTATCTTTTGGCAATTCATTGATCGTGGGCGTAGCCAGAAGTATGCTTCCGGCTACGAGTCCTGATGCAAGCACTTTTTTAGCATGCTCTCTTAAATTGCCAATTTCAATTCCTTTATTTTTTAATAATTCAACAGCGTGAGGATGTTTTTGTGCAAAGGATTTTCTTGCGCGTTGAAGATTTCTAACAAGGCGAACACGTAATCTGTTTGTGTTTATATGTTTTCGTTTAGACACACTAGTATTGTACGATAAAAATGGAATCAACCTATCAGAGCCCTTGTTATGGCGTCGCGTACGTTTTTACCACGAAACCATCCATGGAAGTATACGAGAGACGGACCTTTTTGGGATTTTTTGAGATAGAAGTCGTTTATGCGTCCGCCCCTTCTCACAAACATTTCAATTAATTTTTCGAGCGACAGTTCTTTATACACATACCCATTGTACCACGTCTTACACCATAATTCCTTCTTTTCGTGTAGACGCGACAATCGCTGACTTCTTCAATTCCTGCACCTCTTTTTGGCTCAGTTTTCTATGCTTTCCCTCTTTCAAATTATTAATAGTCAGTGGTCCAAGTTTTATTCGCGTCAGTTCTAATAGAGGTAATCTAACTGCTTCGCACATTCTTCTAATTTGCCTATTTTTACCTTCATGTAATGTAATCTCTATAAGTGACGTTGTCCGCCTCTCGTTTACTATGTGCATTTCGGAAGGTGCGGTTTTACCATCGTGCAACTGTACACCGTTTTGAAATGCATTCAGCTGGTTTTTATTTATCTTTCCTTTAATGGTCAGCCTGTACACTTTATCCACGTGATAGCGAGGATGAGTAAGAAAATTGGTAAGCTCCCCATCATTGGTCAGAAGAATAAGCCCCGTTGTTTCTTTGTCGAGTCTCCCGACTGGATATAACCGCTGAGTCTTTGGTACCAACGATGTCACATTTTTTCTGCCATGTTCATCGGAAACGGTAGAAATAATACCTTTGGGTTTATTCACGAGATAATAGACGAGTTTTGGTGGTAATAGTTTTGTACTATCTAATCTGATATCGTCTTTCTCAGGAACTATTCGTGTTCCGGGCTCTGTTATGCGCTTTCCATTGACAGTTAGTGTTTGTTTACGAAGAAGGATTTCAACATTTCTCCGCGAGCAAATACCAATGTTTGCAAGATATTTATCAATCCGCTCAGTATTCTGTTCCATACTAGATAGTATAGCAAGTAGAGAGATGGTGGTGAGAAGCTTTAAGTACCAATGCTGGGGAGGCTGGACACTATTTGAATGTGGATTATAGATAATGAACTGAACTTAAAGCAACACTATTTGGCATTTCCCATCCACTCATACCATATATCCATCCAGCGCCGCGTAATTCATCAGCCATCCTTGTACGTTCACTATTTGGAATACTCTCCCAATTTCCATATTCCTCTTTGAGTCTGTACACTTCGTCTTGAAAATTACCCCATACTTCAATATAGGGCTTCTCTCTCATTGCTATTACTGTTTCATTTGAAATCCAGCTCCCGCTTTCTGTTATCGGCGTAGTCGTGACATTATAGCATAACAATAAAAGATTGATTTAACAGTCTAAAAATATTATGCTGGGCTTGCCGGTCTAGGACCTTCTTATCCTTATAACATTTATGTAATGTTTCAATTCGTTTTCAATATTGCTATCGAGATTCCATCTTCCATACCTTCTAATGGGATATCCTTGCCAAGATAGTTCAAATTCGTGATTAGGGATTTCGAAGGATTTGTTTTGGACTTAAATGACGATAGATTAAACAATTCATCAAGTGAACTGGTATCACTTCATGTCATTTGCTACAATCTGTAGTAGACCTATGAAAATGAAAACTTTAAGTGAACTAGAGCAAGAAGCAATGAATATCGTATGGAAACTGGAAAAGTGCTCAGTGAGAGATGTTGCCGACAAACTGAAGCTCTATGCACATGTAAATGAAATCTTAATAAAATCCTCATCTTTTTGAGCTATAATACAGGTATGAGAATATTGCTTGTGGAAGATGAACGCCGTCTATCCAATGTGGTTAAAAAGGGCCTAACGGAGGAAGGATTTGCCATAGATACGGCCTTTGATGGCGAGGAGGGTCAATATCTAGCTGAGTCGGAAAACTACGACCTGATTATTCTTGATATCATGCTCCCCAAAGTTGACGGGCTCACTATCTGCAAAGAATTGCGTGCTAAAAATATCAAGACCCCAATACTCATGCTGACTGCCAAAACAACAGTCGAAGATAAAGCAGCAGGTTTGGACAGCGGTGCTGACGATTATCTAGCCAAACCCTTTGCCTTTCTGGAACTCCGATCACGCATCCATGCCCTTATCAGGAGAAGTAAACAGGAACCATCACCAACTCTCACAATTGCCGATTTAGTGCTAGATCCGATTAGACACAAACTTACTCGCGACGGAAAAGACATAAGTCTGACACCAAAAGAATTTTCGGTGCTGGAAATTCTGCTTCGTCATAAAGACGAGGTCGTTTCCAGAACCATGATTATCGAACATGTATGGGACTACAACTTTGATAGTATGAGTAATGTTGTTGATGTCTTTGTCGCGGCCTTACGGCGTAAAGTTGATAAAGGGGCAAAAACACTACTTCTTCATACAGTACGTGGTGTCGGGTATAAAATCAGTGAGAATCCTTAAATTGATATGAAACCACTCAAAAGTATTCGGAGCAAATTATTTTTTTGGTACGCCACTTCTCTCGTTTCCATTACCGCCTTTTTTTACTTGGCTGTTCATATTTTTGCCTTGCCGTATGGAAACTTGCTATTTCTAATACTTCTTATTGCTTTAGCCCTGGAAGGATTGTTTATCATCCGCAAGATGACGAATGGGTTACTCAAGCTATCCTCCAAAATTAAAACCATTACCAGTAAAAATCTTAATGAAAAAATAACGGATATTGATAGCGACGATGAAATTGGTGAACTTGCCGATTCTTTTAACCAGCTCCTTACACGACTGGACGAAGCCTTTAAACGCGAAAGTCAATTTATCGGCGATATTGCTCATGAACTAAAAACTCCTTTGTCCAGTCAGCGGGCATCCATTGAGTTAACCCTTTCAAAAGATCGCACCAAGAAAGAGTACCAGGAGGCACTTACCGAAGTCTTAGCAGATTCAAATAGAATTTCGGGGACGCTAAAAAACATTCTGGACTTAGCCTGGTCGCAAGCAGAAGAGGCTCAGCGAGGAGAGGTGATTATCAATCTCTCTGAAGTTATTGAGGAGATAAAAGAGATAGCCACTAAGCTTGCATTTGATAAAAATATTACGATTGCAGGATCTATCGAATTGGGAGTAAGTATTTCTGGTAGGAGTGATAAGCTCTCAAGAGCTTTTTTGAACATTGTTGATAATGCTATTAAATTTACTCCTAAAAAGGGCACGATAACAATCGATTTGTCAAAAAAGAGTGACGCTGCAATCTTGCGAGTTAAAGATACGGGAATTGGGATATCAGATGAGGAGTTGCCACATATTTTTGAACGTTTTTATAGAGGCTCGAAAACGGATAAAACTTTCGGATCAGGTCTTGGACTGGCTATTGCTCAGGCAGTTGTTAAAGCCCACAAGGGCACTATAAATGTTAAAAGCAAAGTAGGTAAAGGCAGTGAATTTACTATTTTTCTTCCCCTTTCATACTCATAATTTCTTAATCCTTCAAAAGAGACAATAAAATGGTTCATGAAAAAATTACTTGGTACGGTTATTCCATTTCTAATAACACACCTAATATGTTGTGGTACGTTACTTTTTTTCTTAATTAGCTCAGGATATTTGCTAACTCTTGCTAACGAGGGAAGAAATAGATTATTGCTTTTACCCTCATTGATATTGTTTGTTGGCGGAATCTGGTTGCTCCATCGACACAATCGCAATTGTTGTCGAAAGACAAAGAAAACTCTCGCTGACTGGATATTTACGTTTTTGTTGTATGGAGCAATATATTTTATTTTTAGTTGGTCGTTTATTGTTTACATATTCATCCCCTGGTGGATCCCAGATTATCAAGGTGGGATATTATTGCCATAAATAGATTTGGACATCCCGTATTCATAAATTCTTAATCTTTAAGTAATATCATTAGGAATATGGATCTACTTGTCAGTGCATCGCTCGTCGCCGCATTCTTAGCCGGAATAGCAGCTCTATTTGCGCCTTGTTGTATCACAGTTTTACTCCCAACGTATTTTGCGTCAATCTTTAAAGAAAAGAGCAAGGTGTTTTTCATGACTTTTATATACTTTTTGGGACTACTTGCGGTCTTTGTTCCCATTGGTTTGGGATTTACCGCTCTCACTCAACTCTTTCGAGAATTCCACAATGTTATATTTATCGGCGGAGGGATTTTTCTCTTACTACTGGGCTTGGCTTTAACTATTGGGTATAAATTTTCTCTACCCATGCTCGTTCACCCAGAACTGAAAAAGCATGATATTCTCTCGGTCTTTGGACTGGGAATTTTTTCAGCCCTTACTACTACTTGCTGTGCTCCGGTGCTTGCGGGAGTCCTGGCATTATCCAGCCTTTCAGGATCCTATTTCCTAGGTGCTATTTACACACTGACCTATGTACTGGGTATAGTGACACCCCTGTTTATCCTGGCAGCCTTTTTGGATAAAGCCAATTTCACCCAAAAGTTTTTTGCTTTCAGGAAGCCGGTCACTTTCAGAATATTAAACTTCAAGATTACAAATACGATAGCAAATCTCTTTTCAGGACTTATGTTTCTAGCAATAGGAGTAGTTATCGTCTACTTGGGTCTTGCTAATCAACTGACCATGCAAAATTCGTATCAGCTCACTACCAACCTCCTTATCGCAGATATAACAAAGCGAATCGGACAGTATACTAAATTTATCCCTGAACCGATTTGGGCAATTATTTTCTTGAGTATTTTTGGACTAATTGTTGCATTTGCCGTAAAACAATTCATAACCCAAAGCCGTAAGCTGGAAGGAGGTGACGATCATGAACAACTCTCAAAAACACTACGTCATAATTGCCACTGAAATCATCATCGCGGTGATTGTCTTGGGATTTGTGTTTATAAAAAGCACGAGTAAACCCGCAACCAAAACTCAGGCACAAACTCAAAGTTCAGAAACTTCAATGGCAGATCATCACAAACCAAAGGCTGCAGATTCAGCAGTTTTTGATGGTCTTTTGGGTAAAGCAGCGCCAGATTTTACCCTGCCCAGCTACGATGGCAAACAAATAAGCTTAAAAGATTTTCGAGGTCAGAACGTAATTCTCTTTTTTAATGAGGGCCTGATGTGCTATCCAGCCTGTTGGAATCAAATTGTCGCCTTTGGGAAAGATAATGCCTTCAAGGATAAAAATACAGTTGTAATTAATATTACTGTGGACAGCAAAGATGACTGGAAAAAAGCAATTGACAAAATGCCGGAACTTGCAGAAAACACAGTACTTTTGGATACCGAACGATCTGTCTCAAACCTTTATGGGGTGTTAATTCTTAACTCGTCGATGCACCGGGGTCAATTTCCTGGGCACACGTACATAATTATCGACAAGGAGGGAATCGTGCGATTTACGCAAGATGACGCTCAGATGGCGATCAGAAACAAGGAATTGCTTGCTCAAATCGAGGAGCTTTGAGTGGTAGTCACAGTGTATAGCTCGGTGAGTATGAGTAAACTTTCATTCATTCTTAATACTTTCATAATTACTCGCTAATTATAGTGGGGTCATGAAAGGGGTGAGAAATATAAGCACTACAAGCGTAACCAAATCTACTCATCATGCTCAAGGAAATAGTCTGTTGTCAGGAAAAACCTTAGGTATTTGTATCGGACTGATTGCCATGGTTTTTGTTGCCCTTGCCATATTTAAAGTTTCATTTGGAACACTGTTTTTTGCCGGAGTACTACTGCTCTGTCCGCTTCTGCATGTCTGGATGATGAAGGATGGCGGACACAAACATTAAGAAAGGAAACACGTATGTACGAATACGGAAATTGGTTTCTTGTTTTATTCAATATTGTTCTTTTCCTGTATTTTATTAAAAGTGCGTTTAAACCAAGGACAAAGACTGATTGGCGAACGTACCGGATTTTTGGGGCGTTCATTGTCGCTCTGTTTGCTGAGATGTACGGATTTCCTCTGACTATTTATCTCTTAACCTCTTTCTTTGGCAACCGCTTAGGGCTAGACTTTACCCATAATAACGGCCACCTCCTTAACACACTTTTGGGTATTGGCGGGGATCCACACCTCAATATCCTGCATATCGCTAGTTACGCTTTAATCATTGGCGGATTTGTTCTTCTTGGCAAAGCCTGGGAAGCTTATCCAATGGCCGACACTTATTACCCTTATTATGGCCCCGATTCTTATCTTCCGGTATATTAGGCTTGCAAGAACAGAGGAAAAAGAGATGCTCAAGAAATTTGGATTTGTCTACCAGGTGTACAAAAATGAAGTTCCTGGCTTCTTTCCTTTAATAAAGCATCTTTTAGTGGGTGTACTTCGTAAAAGTACCACCTTAAAAGATTCGGGAGGAGGAGATTCGTATGAAAAACACCGTCACCTTGTACCGCACAATCAAAACTAATATGGTACATTGAATATCGAGATAAGCGCTTCAGGCAGATACACAGATCAAGTTACCTTGGGTGGAGTAAGTAATCCACAGCAGCACGAGAAAATGCTACGTCGCCACTTCTAAACCACTGGATACTCTTTTTCCTTTACTGACGATTTATGTTACTCTGAATATGAGGAGGTAATCACGATGGCTAAACCAATAAATAATAATCCAGTCATTATGTGGGTGATCGGTGCACTGATTGTGGGAGGACTGTTAGGCTACTTGCTTGCCCAATCAAGGATCCCTTCTCAAGCATACATGACTAGCACCGCTTCAATGATAAAAGATAACGGTTCCACCATGATGCAGCAAAAAGGTCAAAAGTATGGTGACCAAGAAATGATGCAGCAAGGAAAAGCCCTTGAAGAAAACGGTACCATGATGGAGCAGAAAGGAACCACCATGACGGAACGCGGCAACGGTATGATGCAAATGATGGGTCAATAAAGATATGGACTTTACCTATGCCTATTTGGTTGTCAGTATCTTACTGCTCATAGTTTGGGCGTTTTTGTATTGGTTAAAACCCCTGCCGCATAAGAAAATGCTCCTTGTAAGTTTTCTTACCGCACCGCTTGGGTTAACCGAGCCGCTTTTTGTTCCTTCATACTGACTTCCTTTTACTCTTTTTGATCTGTCCCGACGAACGAGGTTTGATTTGGAAAGCCTTCTCTTTTCATTTGCCGTCGGAGGGATTACTGCCATTCTATACGAATCGCTCTGGGGTAAATTGAGAAAATCCATGGGTGTTCACGAAATGCATGAAGGAAGACATCGATTTCATCGTTTAGCCTTGCTGTCACCATTAATATCGTTCGGTGTTTTGTACTTCCTTACCCCTCTCAATCCTATTTACTCGACTATCTTTGCTATGACAATTGGGGCTGTTGCCACTTGGCTTTGTCAGCCAGATCTCGTCCGTGCGATGCTGACCGGGAGCATTTTATTTCTAATGCTTTATTTCGTAGTTTTTCTCATTGGTTTTGTGTGGCTTTTTCCAGGTTACGTTGAAGCTGTCTGGAACTTACCTGCAATATCTGGTGTTTTAATTGTTGGAGTTCCTATCGAAGAACTACTGTTTGCATCCTCGTTAGGCGCTATGTGGAGTAGTGTTTACGAGCATTTTACTTGGTACAAGTTTTCGTAATCCAATCCTCATAAAAACCTAATGAAGATTTAGTATTATGAAAGTGAGGAATAAATATATGCAACAAAACATCAAAGACGAACAGCAAAATAAAGAACTAACAGAAGTCGTTACTGACCCAGTCTGTGGAATGACAAAACCTAAAAGTGAGATGAAAGAAGTTTCCGTGTTTTTAGGAAAAAATTATTATTTTTGCTCCAAAGAAGATAGAGAACTTTTTGGAGCCCACCCTGACTATTATGTATCAGAGGAAGAGCGGGAAAAAGCCAGATCAATATGACAAACATGAATCAAGAAGACAAAATACTGATTGAGAAAACCTCTGGAGAAATGGAGGCATTTTCGAGAGATAAATTGCGTCGCTCTCTTGAAAGAGCCAAGGCCTCACCAGCTATTATAGATAAAATTGTTGACCATGTTTTAAAAGAGTTAAAAAATGGAGATAAGACAAGTGATATCTATAAACATACCTTTCGTATATTAAGTGACAATGAAAGGCCTTCTGCCGGTCGATACCACTTAAAACATGCTCTTATGGAGCTTGGACCGAGTGGTCATCCGTTTGAAAAATTTGTTGGGGAACTGCTAAGGGCGCAAGGGTTTACTGTAGAGGTTGGCACAATGGTCGAAGGTTCTTGTGTTACTCACGAAGTAGATGTGACAGCCCAGAAAGATAATCACCACATAATGGTCGAGTGCAAATTCCATAATCAACCGGGAGTTAAGTCTGATGTTAAGATCGCACTATATGTGCAGGCTAGATTTGAAGATGTCGCCAAAAAGTGGCAACAGGAACCCTCACACGGACAAAAGTTTCATGAAGTGTGGTTAGTTACTAATACCAAATTAACAATTGACGCAATTCGTTATGCCACTTGTGTCGGCATGACAGCCATCGGTTGGCACTATCCTGAGGATAATAGTCTAGAGCATCTTATTGAACAGTTTAATCTCCATCCACTCACCTGTCTTACTGCCTTAAACAACAGCCAAAAGCAACAACTTATCAATCAGGGTTTTGTCCTTTGTAAAAAGCTTGCAGAGGACCCAAGCGTTTTGAAATCAGCAGGATTCAACAAAGACGAGGTTGAGCAAATTATTCAGGAAATAAAAGAATTATGTCATCTACCATGAATCACAATCATCAGAACAAGTCTTCGGAAATAAAGACCTACACTTGTCCTATGCATCCAGAGGTGCAAATGGATAAACCAGGCCAATGTCCTAAATGTGGCATGACATTGGCTCCCGCAAAAGAGAGTGAGAAGAAGCCAATGGATCACTCCGCCATGGGTCATGGCGATCACCTCATGAAACCCGTCTCAAAGATGTCTGGCTGGGAAAAGTTCAAGATGAGCATGACTATGGCCATGGGTATGGAGCATGGAGGTTTGGCCGGACGTGAGATGGCCAAACTCATGGAAGAAGATATTCGCAATAAATTTTTTG
>Ga0075773_116_pt1 | contig 12725 bp, 20 predicted proteins | sample RifGroC1_FD_67866 | JGI IMG/M metagenome (GOLD analysis project Ga0075773, IMG submission 67866) | Microgenomates bacterium GW2011_GWC1_41_8
AATAAACAATACCTTTTAAATTCCAAGGCCCGAGGAGCAATGATTTATCCGGCTTTTATCGTTGGCGCGTTCATTATTGTGGGCGTATTAATGCTGATTTTTGTCGTTCCCAATTTAACTTCAATTTTGACAGAATCGGGCCAAGAGCTGCCTTTTGTCACCCGCCTTCTTATAGGCACGGCCAACTTTACCAAAAATTGGGGCTGGATCGTATTTATCATTTTAGGCGCGATGGTTTATTTTGTTCGGATTTCTCTTAAAAAATCTCCGGAATGGCAATATGCTTATGATGGATTAAAATTGCGTTTTCCTATTTTTGGCGAACTTTTAAAAAAAATATATCTGGCGCGTTTTTCAGAAACATTGTCAACGCTTTCTTCGGCCGGTATTGCCATTTCCCAGTCGCTTGAAATAACGGCCGATGTAGTCGGCAATTCGGTTTATAAACGGATTATTCTTGAGGCCGATGAAGCGGTCCGCAAAGGAAGCAATATCAGCGTGGTTTTTGCCCGTTATCCCGAAATCCTGCCGATGGTTACCCAAATGATCTCAATTGGCGAACAAACCGGAAAACTTGACTCTATTCTAAAACAAATATCGGCTTTTTTCACCGAAGAAGTAAATCGGGCTTTTGATAATATCGTCAATCTTATTGAACCGATTTTAATTGTGGTTTTAGGGGCGGGTGTGGGTATCTTAGTTGCAGCGATTTTGCTTCCGATATATAATTTAGTAAATGCGTTTTAAAAGTCCTATATATCCTAATAGGTCGTAAGGGTTGTATAGGCGATTAAAATTAATTAAAAATAAAATTTATGTTTAAAAATAAAAAAGAGAAAGGTTTCACTTTGTTGGAACTTTTGGTCGTTATCGGTATTATAGGACTTCTCGCGTCAATTTTGGTTCTTAATTTAACTAGCGCTAGAAGAAGAGCTCGCGACACAAAAAGGGTTGCCGATGTCAGAAACCTCCAAACCGCGACAGAGGATTATTTTGGCAAGAACGGCAAATATCCTGCCACCCTTGCCAATTTGGTTACCGATGGTCACATACCGGTATGGCCGCTTGATCCTTTAGCCCCGACAGGCACTACCTGCACCGGGAATTCTGATTACTGTTATTACTATGCTATTTATCCGGCAACAAATCCTTATTCGTACCACTTTGGGGCAAGCATGGAAGATACGGGCAGTCAGCTTCTAAATCAGGATCGCGATTGCAATTCTATTACCGGCGCCAGCTGTCCTTATACTAGCGCCTATACTGCTCCCTTTAACGGCGCTGACACGGCAGGATGCGGCGGGGCGACAAACAGGTACTGTTATGATATTGCTCAATAAATCTCGAAATATTGAAATATTGAAATATTTAAACAATGTTTTATTTGGTATTTCTTTTTGGATTGATTGCGGGCAGCTTTCTGAATGTCGTGATTTATCGCCTGAAGAACGGCCGAAATATGATTTTCGGCCGTTCTTTTTGTCCCGAATGTAAAATAAATTTAAGATGGTACGACTTGGTGCCGGTCTTGAGTTTTTTTTGGCTAAAAAGGCGCTGCCGTTATTGCAAGAAAAAAATCTCTTGGCAATATCCCATAGTCGAGATTCTTTCGGGTCTGATATGGATTTTAGTATTTAACAAGAATCTCGACAATTTTCAATTTTCAATTTTCAATTTTCAATATTTAAATCTTGAAATATTTAACTACTTAAATTTTGTTTATCATATTTTTATTCTTTCCGCTCTTTTAGTTATTGCCGCTTATGATTTTAAATGGAAAATAATTCCTGATAAAATCGTCTATCCGTCAATCATCGTTGCTTTTTTGTATAATGTTTTAAATTCTCTGAAATATTTTAACTTCGAAACATTTAAATATTTAAATTTCGAAACTTTTAAACTTTTAAATCTTGAAATCTTTAAATATATAAATTTCGAAATATTTATATATCCGCTTTTTACTGCTATTGCCGCTTTCCTGTTTTTCTTTTTGATTTATTTTTTTTCAAAAGGCCGGGCGATGGGCCTGGGCGACGCTAAACTTGCGTTTTTAATCGGTTTGTTTTTGGGTCCCGTATCCGCGGCGGCGGCTTTGATGTCGGCTTTTATTATTGGCGCTGTTTTTGGTATAATCTTATTAGCGCTTGGCGTTAAAAATTTAAAGAGCCAAATCGCCTTCGGCCCATTTTTAGTTCTCGGCGCCGCTATCGCTTTCTTCTTTTCTGATTTTACTTTTAAATTATTAAATTTTTAAATCTTGAAATATCTAAATATCAAAATGTCTACATATTGAAAATTAAAAAATATGAACATATTTAAAACCCGCCAAAAAGGGTTCACATTAGTAGAGCTATTGGTGGCTGTCGGCATTATAGGTCTTCTGGCGGCTATTATCACAATAAATATCCAATCAGTCCGCCAAAAAAGTCGCTGTGCCAAACGCCGCGCCGATATTGTTTCTGTCCAAGTGCCTTTGGAGGCCTATTACGACGCTCAAATTCCTAAAGCTTATCCTAATACTAGCGGTGAATGGTGGGGCATTAATGTTCCTTACGGAAGTCATGGTGTTACCGGTAGCGATGGCTGGATTCCCAATTTAGCGCCGACGTACATTAAGCGTCTTCCCAGCGATCCGAATGACGATGGCAACACAAGAACATATCTTTATAAATCTGATGCGTCAAACTATAAAGTTTTATCATACTATCCTAATACAGATGGCTGCACTTTGGGCGATTCAAAAGACACTCTTTATGATCCGCTCCGGCCGACTTATGCTTGGATGGTTTGCTCCGGCGAACCCGCCTGCAGTACTTGGTAAATATCATTTGGCATAATTTAAAATATGAAAAGAAATAAACTAAAAGACGATTATACTTTGATAACTTCAGCTGTTTTGCTTTTGATTTTAAGCGGGTTTTTGATTTTTTTGTTTCCATCTAATCAATTTTTGCCGCTTTCACCAGCCGCAAAGATTATCGGCGAAGCGTCTTTAACTATAGATTTTGGCAATGGCGAAAAGCGCGCTTTTAAAGGTGAAATAATTGAAAACGAAAATCTTATGAATATTTTAAATCAGGCCGCAAAAGCGGGGGATCTTCATTATAAATTAGATGCAAGGAATAGTGTTATCGCCATTGAAAATTTTACTGCGAATAAAATAAAAGCATGGCAATGGCATATCAATGGTAAAAAAGTTGAAAAACCATTTTATGAAATTATTGTAAATCCTAATGATGAAATTTTGATAAAATATGCTCAAAAATAATATCCCAAAAGGTTTTACTCTTATTGAGATGCTGGTTGTTTTGGCGATTATCGTTATTATTACGGGGGTTGTTATTTTCAACATTGGTACCGAGCGGCAGAATTCGGCGCTGCTAAGATCGGCTCAAAAACTTTCTTTAGATTTACGCCGTGCCCAATCTTTCACGCTTTCTTCCAAGGTTTTCAAGACCTCGGGCATTCCTTGCGGCTGGGGCGCGCATTTTAACGGTATGGGTTCGGATAATTATGTAATTTTTGCCGATTTAGCGTTAAACCAAAATTGTTCCGACAGAGATTTTATAAGAGCCGCCGATGGTTCCGAAGATTTTGAAACCGTAAATTTAGAATCTGGAATAACGGTTAGCGGTTTAAGCAGCGGTCTTAGCGATATTGTTTTCACGCCTCCGGAACCAACCGTAACCTTTACCCCCGCTCAAACATTGTCGAGTATCACTTTAATTAACAAAAATTCCGTAACCCGTGTGGTTAACGTTAATAAAACCGGATTTATTTCATCGCCATGAAAGGATTTACTTTAATTGAGACCATAGTAGCAGTTGGCATTATTGTAATTGGATTAGTTTCGGCTTTAACGTTAATAACCACTTCTCTTTTTTATGTTTCCAATATCGGCGACCGATTAATTGCCGCCAATTTAGCCGCCGAAGGATTAGAGGTGGTTAGAAATATCAGAGATAACAACTGGCTCCAGAGTTTGTCTTGGAATAATGGTCTTGCCAATGGAGATTATCAGGCATCATATAATTCAATTGCTCTATCTTCTTACACTGGTAATCCGCTATTATTTGATTCTGGTAGCGGACTTTACAGTTACAGTTCCGGCATAAATACTCCTTATATAAGAAAAATTTCTATCTCCAATATTTCAGGTTATGAAATTCGCGTTATTTCTACCGTAACTTGGCAAAGGAGAGGCATTACTTACAGCAGTTCCGCGGAAAGCCATCTTTTTAATTGGAAATAAAATGCTTAAAATTAAAAATTACAATAAAGAAAACGGTTTGACGATGATAGAACTAATAGTCGCTATAGGCGTTTTCGGTTTAGTCGTTGGTATGACCGTTGGTATTTTTGTATTGTCAATTATTAGCCAGCGCCGCATTATTGCTTTGCGCAACACAGAAGACAATATTCGGTTTGCTATTGAGGCAATGGCAAGAGAAATGAAAACGGGAAAAGATTTTAGCGGGGGGGGCAGTTCTATTTCTTTTACTAATGCTAAAGGAGAAGCGACTGCTTATCGTTTAAATAGCAATGTTATAGAAAAATCTTCTGATGGGGGATCAAGTTATTCAGCCGTTAGTGGCACCGAAGTAGTCGTTAATTATTTAAATTTTTATTTAATGGGTCAGGCGGTTGGCGATAGTTTAGAACCGCGAATTACCATTACGATTGGCGTTACAAGCAGTGTTGGCAGTCAAACCGCTAATTTAAAAATTCAAACAACAATTAGCGAAAGGCTTCTTCAAAATTAAAAATATTATGAAACTTTCAAAAAAAGATAATCAAAAACAGAACGGCATCGCACTTCTTTTAACAGTAGTAATTTTATCCATTGTAGCTTTAATTGCTGTTTTAATCGCCAATATTGTGATTGTTCAATTAAAGTTAGCTAAAGATATCGGCGATTCTCAAGTGGCAATTTATGCCGCCGATTCCGGAGTTGAATGGCAATTGTATCAAATTAAAAAAGGCGTTTCAGTGGCTTCGCCGGCAATGTTAAATGGAGCGACTATTGGAACTACAGTTACCGGCGTCGCGCCTAGTTTTACTATAAAATCTCTCGGCTCATATCAATCAGTAAAACGCCAATTTGAAGTAAGTTTTTAACTTATCCACAGTTCTACAGCTGCGAGAGTTTTTTATTTTTGTTATAATAAGAAAGTATTTTTTAATTATATCGCAGTTGCGATAAACTTTTTTAGATTAATTAGCCATTTTAAACTCTATTTGTGAACGAAAACGAAAATAAATATTTATCGCTTAAAACCGCGGCTGGATTGTATGGTTATACCCGCGATCATTTAGGTCTCATGATAAGACAAGGCAAGCTTCAAGGACTAAGATTGGGGAGTTATTATGTTACAACCAACGATTGGATGATAGATTACCTAAAAAAATATGCCGATATGGACCACTCTCATATTAAAGGCAAATTTTCAAATAAATTTTTAACCCAAGCTTTTGCTGTGAAAGAAAATGTAGAAAAAAAAGAAAAAACGATTTTCTCCGATAGTATTGAGGAAGTAAAAATAAAAACTCTTCAAAAAGAATTATTACCTTATCTGCGAGAATTGTCTGCGGCACAAGAAACAATCGGCATATCATCCGTTTCCTCTGCTGCAAATTATATTAATCCTGCTAACCCATATGTAATTTTACCGATAAGAAAAATGGAAGAATCAGAACGAGCAAGTATTCTTAGGAAAACTTCTGGCTGAAACGTATCGGAAAACAAACAGGAAGCGGTGTAAGCGGCACAAGCGGTGGAAATAATAAATGTGATTACGATAATTAAATATATAAAAAATTTTTCGGAATATATCCGTCAACGGACAGACCAGAAAATGGCTACCATGGCTAAATTTTATTCGCTGGCTGGTGAATTAAGGTTACCTATGTCGCAAATTTATTATCGTTGTATTCCATGTGTTTTTTCGCCCACCCATATCATTTCTCGAACATAATAAAAAATCAATATAATTCATTTTCCTCGCGCTCTCGGTCGCCCAGCGGCTCCCTCGCTGTCCGATGAAAGCGTTTTATCCCCGCTTTGCGGGGAACCATGCTAAAACGCTTTCATAAGCTTCGGAAAATAATTTATTTATTATTTTCTTATTTTTATAAAAATTTAATATCTTTGTTTTCAAAGCGGGTTATGAGCCCGAGCGGGCACGGTTTGCGAAGCAAGAGCGAGGGCGAATCCTCTCGTTCGCCTCGCTGGGGCGAACGAGAAAAGCGTGAAAATAAAGATATTAAATTTTTATTGATTTATTACCTTGTTTATATCTTGTTAGCAGGATGTTTAAACGTTGTGAATAATATATTATTAAGTCCGACGCAAGGTCGGACTTCGACTTTCGCTTCGCGAGACGTTGGAGTTATCCACAGGTGACGAATTTAATGTAAAATCGAAAATCGTGTCAAGATCAAATTTTGACGGTAACTTCTGGTTAAATAATATCAAATTAAAACCTTCATAGTTAAAAATAATATATCGCGAATTTTCGGCTTAATAATGAAGTTATTTTGCGAGATATACTACATTAGTTGAAGTATTAAATTTGTTTTAAATTTTTAATATTTCTTAATCATTAATCAAAATTATGCACAATTTGATTTTGATTTAGATAATTGGTTATGATAAATTATCATCTTATGACCAAGAAGAAACACTTATTAAAAGAAACTGCCACCGAACATTATTCCCATATGAAATACAAGATTTGCGTTTCTGGGGCGGCAGAGACCGAACACTGCAGTCAAGATGCTCTAGAATTATCGAGACAAATGGGACGAGAAATTGTTAATCATAATGGCGTGGTTTTAACCGGCGCCACTATTGGTATTCCATATTTTGCGGCGCGCGGCGCCAAAGAAGCTGGAGGAATTTCTATAGGTTTGTCGCCGGCGGCTACAGAGAGAGCCCATGTTAGAACCTATCATTTGCCAACCGATTTTTTTGATTTAATTATTTATACCGGTTTTGATTATTCCGGGCGCAACCTGCTTCTCACTCGCAGTGCCGATGCGGTAATTTTTATTTGCGGCCGCATGGGCACCTTAAATGAATTTACCATCGCTTTTGAAGATAATAAGCCAATCGGAGTTCTTGAAGGAACCGGCGGCACGGCTGATATGATAAAAGAGATTGTTAAAAAATCTCATCGCGGTTCCGGCAAGATAGTTTATGATTCAGATCCCAAGCGTCTTTTAGAAAAACTTCTGAAATTAATTAAAAAAGAAAAAGTTGTTCTTATAAAAGAAGAGTTAAAAAATCATAACGCTAAACATGGACAAAACAACAGTTATGGCCGAGAATAAACCAAACGGTAATTTCTGGCTGGCGGTTTTCTCTCTTGTCGGCACCACTATTGGCGCCGGCATTTTTAGTTTGCCTTATGCTTTTTTTAAATCCGGTTTTATTATTGGATTTTTAGAATTTATTGCTATCGTTGCCGCTGTTTTGCTGATCCAGCTGATTATCGGCGAAATTGCTTTAAGAACCAAGGGGAAAAAACGCCTTATCGGTTATACCGAAGAATATCTGGGTTATAAATGGAAATTATTTGTAACCATTTCGACTCTTTTGGGAGGAATCGGCGTTCTTTTGGTTTACATAATTTTAGCGGGCCATTTTCTTTCATTTCTTATTAGCCAAAGCGCCGTCTCAAGTTCTTTAATTTTTTTTGCCGTTTGGTTTTTATTTATCTTGGTCAAACCAAGGATATTCGGCAAAACCGAATTAATTTTTAGTTTTTCGGTAATTTCAATTATTATATTGATTTCGTCGTTTAATGTCGGTTATATAGATTTTAATAATTTTAAAGGCCTTAACATCGATAACATTCTTCTGCCTTACGGCGTTATTTTATTCGCCATTTCGGGTTATTATGTGATACCGGAAATGGAAGATATAATAGGAACTTCAAAGCGAAAATTAAAAAAAGCGATAATTTGCGGCACTCTCATTTCCGCGATTGTATATTTGTTTTTTATTTTTATCGTTTTGGGCGTTTCCGGTAACTTAACTTCGCCGGATGCTATTTCCGGCCTGGCCGGCGTTTTAAATTCAAGAGCCATTCTTTTGCTCGGATCATTTTTAGGGCTTTTAGCTGTTTCCGGAGCATCGCTGAGTTACGGAATATACATCAAAGAAACGCTTTGGTATGATTTTAAAATTAATAAGTGGCTGGCGTGGCTTATAACCGGAGCGGCCCCCTTGACACTATTTTTGCTTGGAGCAAGAAATTTTGTGACGGTTATAGGTATTATTGGCGCTCTGTTTTTCGCTTTTCAGGCAGTTGTCGTTTTATTGATCCATAAAAAATCAAAGTCGTCAGAAATTAAACCGGATTATGAGATAAAACTGCCGAATTTTGTTTATTATCTAATCGGGCTAATGGCGATTTTTGGAGCTTTGCTTGAGGTTTGGTATAGTTTGTCCCTATAGCTCAACGGATAGAGCGCAACCCTCCGAAGGTTGAGGTCAAGGTTCAATTCCTTGTAGGGGCACAAATATGCTAAAATAAAATAAAACATATGTTTGCGATATTTATTAATAAGGTGATAAGAGTTTTGGTGATGGGCGATATTATGTTTTTTTCTGCCTTCGGGTTAATAGGCCCTATTTTTGCTATTTTTGTTACTCAACAAATTGCTGGCGCCACTATTGCCACCGCCGGCTTTGCCGCCACCATCAACCTTCTGACCAGAGCTTTACTGCAAATGCCTGTGGCTCGCTACATAGACCGACACAAAGGCGAAAAAGACGATTTTCTTTTTATGGTCGCCGGCTCGGTTCTGATTAGTGTTGTACCTTTTATTTATCTGTTTATAGAAACTTCCGTTCATTTATACATTGCCCAAATTATTTTGGGTATTGGAGGCGCTTTAGCCAATCCGGGCTGGTACGCAATTTTTACGCGCCATATTGATAAGGAAAAAGAAGGCACCGAATGGACTTTGGAAAATGTCGGCGTAGGCCTCGCAGCCGCCGGCGCGGCCGCCATCGGCGGCGTTTTGGCGGAGCGTTTGGGTTTTCAGAATCTTTTTTTAATTGTCGGAGTTTTGTCTTTAGTTGGTTTGATAATTCAGATTTCGCTTTACAGCACGGTTATTGAATTGGATCACGGCGGAAACCCGGGGAAAAAATAAATTTTTATGATCGGCAACCGTGAAATTTCCAAAATACTCTACGAAATAGGAGAATATCTTGAAATAAAAGGAGTGGCTTTTAAACCTCGGGCTTACGAAAAAGCCGGTTATTCTATTGAAAATTTGGAAGAGGAAGTTTTTGAGATTTACAAAAGAGGAGGGCTTAAAGCCGTTGAAGATATTCCCGGTGTCGGTATTTCTATCGCGAAAAAGATTGAAAAGCTTGTTAAAACCGGCCGTTTAAAATATTATGAAAAGTTAAAAAATTTTTTTCCGGTTAAAATCGGGGAACTTTCAGCCATTGAAGGCATTGGCCCGAAAATGATTTTTAAACTTTATAAAAAGCTAAAAATCCGCGATGTTGGCGATTTGGAACGTGCGGCTAAAACCAATAAAATTGCTAAAATAGCCGGTTTTGGAAAAAAAACTGAAGAAAATATTTTAAAAGGTATTGAATTTTTGAGAAAATCAGGCGGCCGATTTTCACTGGGCGTTGTTTTGCCGCAAGCCAGATCAATTGAAAGTCGTCTTAAAGAATTAAAACATGTAAAAAGAGTCGCGATTGCCGGTTCGCTTCGGAGAATGCAGGAAACAATTGGTGATCTTGATTTTTTAGTGGCTTCAGAAAAACCGAAAGAAGTAATGAAGTTTTTCGTTTCCATGCCGGAAGTGGCGCATGTTTATTCGCGGGGGCAAACCAAAGCAATGGTTCGGCTAAAAAATGGAATGGATGCCGACCTGCGGGTTATACCCGATATTAATTTTGGCGCAGCTTTGCAATATTTTACCGGAGATAAGCGCCACAATATAACTCTTCGCGTTTTGGCCGAGCGCAAAGGTTTTAAACTAAACGAATACGGTCTGTGGCGGGGCAAAAAAATTATCGCGGGAAAAACGGAAGAAGAAATTTACAAGTCGCTCGGCATGGCAGTACCGCCTTCTGAAATAAGAAATGATTCCGGAGAAATTCAGGCCGCGCTGAAAAATAAACTTCCAAAACTTATAAATTACGGCGATATAAAAGGGGACTTGCAGGTTACGACAAATTGGACCGATGGCGAAAATTCTATTGAAGAAATGGCAGAAGCGGCGCGAAAATCCGGTTTGGAATATATTGTTATAACCGATCACACCAAAAGTTTGGCGATGACCGGCGGCGCCGATGAAAAAAAATTACTAAAACAGATGAAAGAAATTGATCGTTTAAATTCCAAGTTCCAAGTTCTAAATTCCAAGTTCCGAATATTAAAGGGTGCTGAAGTTAATATTTTAAAAGACGGTTCGTTGGATATTAAAAATGAAGTTCTGGCAAAATTGGATGTTGTCGGTATTGCGGTCCACTCGCATTTTAATTTGCCTCGTGCAGAGCAAACAAAAAGAATTATAAAAGCAATGGAAAATAAACATGCCGATATATTGTTTCATCCGACCGGCCGATTAATAAAAAAACGTGAACCCTATGATGTTGATATGGATGAGATAGTTAAAGTTGCCAAAGAAACCGGAACGGTTTTGGAAATTGACGCCGATCCCAACCGTCTGGATTTAAAAGATGAATATGTAAGGAAAGCAGTAGCGGCTGGAGTTAACCTGTCTATTGATACCGATGCCCACTCTAAAAACAGTTTTCACTACCTGGAATTTGGCGTTGCCCAGGCGCGCCGCGGCTGGGCTAGTGCCAAAGATATAATCAATACCAGACCCTGGCGCGATATGTTGAAGCTTTTGAAATGAATGCGTTTCAACGAAATTATCAAACTTTTATGGTTAATTAGTACGCAATTACATCCTATAGGTAAACTTTGCGTACACATTATTAATTTAAACATATTAAATGAGTGATTTTAAGGAAAAAATTTTTAAAGTGGTTAGAAAAATTCCCAAAGGAAAAACCGCGACTTACAAAGAAGTCGCGGTTTTGACCGGCCGACCGCGCGCTTGGCGCGCGGTCGGAAATGTCTTGAGTAAAAATTTCAATTCCGAAATTCCTTGTCATCGGGTGATTCGCTCTAATGGTAAACTTGGCGGTTACAACCGCGGCGTCTCAAAGAAGAAGTTATTATTAAAAATGGAACAAGTAAAAACAAAATAAAATTTTAAAATTTCATTTTGTTTTGTTTATAATTTCTTTAAAAATTTCTGGATAATTGCGCGCCAATTCTGATAAAACCTTTCTATCAAGTTCTATTTTTGATTTTTTGAGGCCATGCATAAATTTACTGTAATTTAATCCGTGTTCGCGGACGGCGGCGTTGAGCTGGATTTGCCACAAAGCGCGAGCCGTTCTTTTTTTAACCCGCCGGTCGCGATAAGCGTGAGACCAAGCGTGAAGCAGGGCTTCTTTGGCGGCCCGCTCTTTTGATTTGCGGCCCCATTTAAAACCTTTGGTGTATTTTAAAATTTTTTCCCGCCTTTTTAAAGCAATTTTTCCTCGTTTAACTCTAGGCATAAGGTATATATTGTTTAAATAATTTTTTATCTGATTTTTTAATTAACGCGCTCTTATGCTTTAAACGGCCTTTTTTGCCCGAATCTTTCGCGTTAAAATGCGACTGATTAGTCGCTCGTCTTATTAATTTGCCCTTGCCGCTTATTTTCAATCGGCTAAGTATTGATTTATTGGTTTTTTGTTTTACCATAAATTTTAGAGAAAGCCCTTATTGTTTTATTATAGCAACATTCCATCCTCGCGGTTGTTTTTTCAGTTCAGAAATAATTTTTATTGGCACAACTATTATTTTTAAAAAATCTTCCATTTTTTTCTTCGCTAAGTCAGAAAAAGTTTTTTGATATTTGGCGCGGCCTTTTAAAACTAATTCTATCTGAACCCGCAAGCCCTCGTTTAGGAATTCATCGGTTTTTTTAGCTTTAATTTTCATATCGTTTAACCCGGTATTTAAATTTAACCGGATAACTTTCAGCAAGTCCTTTTTCTGTTTGGCTCTTTGCTTCCGCCATTCTTTTTCTTCGCGGTAAAGATATTTGCCGTAGTCCATAATTCTTGCAACCGGCGGGTTAGCCATTGGCGCCACTTCAATTAGGTCCAGTCCTTTTTCCTGTGCCAATTTTAAAGCTTCTTCCCGTCTCATTATTCCGACTTGATTGCCTTCTTCATCAGCCACTCGTAATTCCGCCGCGGTTATTTGATTGTTGACTTTGAGTTTTTTTATATCTCTTTTTATTAATTTTACTAATTGATGGAAGTGGCGAGAGTTGAACTCGCATCTAGAATTTAGCAATTAAATATATCTACAGGCGATATGCTATTTAGCGTTTTAGAAACCTTTCTTATAAAACAGCCAAAATAAAAGATTCCTATTTCTTCTTTAGTTCCATCCGAATCGAAGAATTTCCGGATTAAAGCCTAATGGTTGACACCGGTATTGCCCTATTAGACATCAGACAGCCGATGCCCTCCTACGTTAAAACTTCGGAGGGGGGACCTGCTTAAGCAAAAGCTAAAGCAGGAGTTAGATTTGTTTTGGCAGTTATTTTCAGCCATCTCGTGGATTGTCGCATCCCGCTGAGCGGGACGGAATTTCAAGGTTACGAGATATCCT
>Ga0075773_118_pt1 | contig 12151 bp, 10 predicted proteins | sample RifGroC1_FD_67866 | JGI IMG/M metagenome (GOLD analysis project Ga0075773, IMG submission 67866) | Microgenomates bacterium GW2011_GWC1_41_8
GAAGGGAAACATGAGAGAACTCGGCGTCCTGGTGGGTGTCGGGCTGGGCGTCGCGATGGGTTGCTCCTCCGTTGGCTTCCCTGTTGGGGTAGCCGTTGGCGTTGGTGTCGACGTATACGTTGGGAACGGCTCGGTTAGAACCGGACTCGGCGTGGGCGTCGCGGTAGGCGTTGGACTCGGCGTCGCAGTCGGTGGTTGTTCGTAGCGATAATTACACTCGCCACTGATTTGCCAACGACCGGGTTCAACCTCGTATTCCAACTTATACCACCGATCCCAGAAGAAGGTACGAACGATGTCATACTTACCTTGTCCTGTGAGGATGACTTGTCCGTCTTCCCAGAGCCGCCAATTCATACCGTCGGAGTCACCAAACCATCTTCCCAGAAATCCTTCTGGTTGAAGGTAGTTAGCTCCAGCAGGCTGTCTCTGGCAGGGAATAGTCGCCGGCGTAGGCGTGTTGGTGGCCGTCGCTGTCGGCGTCGGTGTGGCCGTCAACGTGGGTGTAGGCGTCGGCGTCTTGGTCGGTGTCGGGCTGGGCGTTGCCGTGGGCGTGGGCGTATCAGTCGGAGTCGGACTTGGGGTCGGTTTGGACTCGATGCCCATGGCGAACCAGGTTGAATCTAGTCTATCTCCACTTCTGTGGATTCCTGGTTGGACATGAATCCGTACTACATCGCTGAAATCGGCCGCGACCAGGTTGCCGTTGCTGTCAACGACGATTAAATCTTGCCCGTTACTCTGATCACCCTGGTTGACTGCGCGCCGCTCATTGTTCGGCATGAAGGTTTTTAAGCTCCATGTCGAACCGTCAGAATTCGTGAACGTTGCCATCGTCCAATGATCGGGATTTGCCAGTGTGTCCCAATCAATGGCCAAGAAACTAGTTATTTCTCGGTCTGCGGGACGCGGCGGGATCACTTCAACCGATCCACCATCGATCTTGTTAGTGATTCTAAACTCCTGATCACTCTTGTCAAAATCAACGTTCGTCAATCGTAGCTGGAAACCGTTAAAGTCAATTACGGTTTCGGTAGCGGCCAGGACCTCATCTTCGAGTGGGTCAGGATACGACTCAACGAATTGCACTTGAGGCAAGAAAATACTGCCTTCTTGTGCATACGCCACAGATCCTATCAACCCAACAATTAATAGGGCTAACAGGATTCCAACAAACTTGTGATACATCTGCATTTCTCCTTTCGAGAGAAAAAACTTCTTGTGGCACGGTGTGTGTCATCACCGAGAGCGTTTTGCCAATTCGCTTTTGGTCTGCCCAATCAAGTACAAACGTCCCGCCGTGGCGGGACTCCTTGAATAGATGAACGCAGTCCATATTTAAATAGTTACGAGTTACGAATTTCAAGTTGCGAGTTTTTAATATGTAACTCGTAATTCGCCTGCCTGTCGGCAGACAGGTAATTTACAAACTCGTAATTTAAATACACACCGCGTTCATCTAAGCCCTCCTTCGCATAAAGCTTCGGAAGGGTAAAGCAAACCTTTCGCCTCAAATTTGCAACCACAAGGGTTGCAACTACACTCATTTTCATCCAATCATGTTAAAGTGCATCCCACAATCATCCTTCACGCCTGAAAGCATATGGAATCAGGCAGAAAGAGGATAGGGGAGAAAATAATTTTTTATCAGACAAAAAAGACGCGTATGTCTTTCTCTGATAATTGGCACGAATTATATCAAGATAAAGAGAGAAATGCAAATATTATAGGCTTAGAAGTAATTACGAGTTACGAGTAAAAAGTTACGAATTTTTACAATTTTGCTACTTGTAAGAAATCGAGTTCGACCCTCCACGTCTTAGCACTCGGCTTTGCGTTTTATTCAAACACGCCTCGTGCTGCGATGTTGGCGGGTTTCGTTAGACTTTCAAGTTATAACTTAGCAACTTGAAGAAAGTCTAACTCAACAGGAGTTTCTCTTCCGAAGATAGAGACGAGGATTTCCACTTTACCTTTTTCCTCATCAATTTTCTGAACAGATCCTAAGAAGTCCGCAAACGGACCATCCACAATTTTAACTGCCTCACCGATTGAAAAGTTAGTTCTAAAGCTGGGAGCTTTCAGCTCGGTAAATTTAACAATTGCTTCGACCTCAGTATCTGAGATCGGTGTCGGCTTGGTGCCGGCACCGACAAATGCAGTGACGCCGGGTGTTGTTTTGACCAAAAGCCAGCTGTCATCATCCATAATCATTTTGACCAAAATGTAGCCGGGAAACACTTTTTCCTTAATTTCCAGCTTTTTACCGCGCCGAACCGTCATAACCGTCTTTTCCGGTACTATGATTTCGTCAAATTTATCCTTTAAACCAAGAGATTCCATCCGCTGATGCAAAGCGGCTCTCACTTTGTTCTCATGTCCTGAATACGTATGGATGACGAACCAGTTAAAATCCTTCATAGTCACTTTGTTCCTAAGAACACGGGATCAAACGGGATTTTTACGGGATAACACGGGATTTATTTATCCTGTTACATCCGGTAGTAATCCTGTTATATCCTGTGTACTTATTTTATAACGCTCTCTAGTGTTTTTGCTAACGTAATGTCTATAAGTCCGATATAAATGCCTACGGCCAGAGACACGATGATGACGAGTCCGGTCATACGGGTAACTTCTGCCCGGGTTGGCCAGGCTACTTTCTGCAGTTCACGGCGAACTTCTTTTAAAAATTTTACGGGATCCATAAACAAAAGAACACAGCAAACATCCTGCTATTTCCTGTGTGCTGGTAGTTTATCATGCTCCTCTTGACTTGTAAAGCTATACTTATAATGATTGTAGGTTGTAGGTTGTAGGTTGTAGGTTGTAGGTTGTAGGTTGTAGGGATTAGGGATTTGAAATTTAAGAGGGAAAGATTTATAGTAACACTATTCACATGACAACGAAAAAAATTAAAAAGGCTGTTATTCCAGCCGCTGGGTTCGGAACTCGATTTCTTCCCCAGACAAAGGCAATGCCGAAGGAGATGCTTCCCATTGTCGATAAGCCGGTCATTCAATACGTTGTTGAAGAGCTCGTTGATGCGGGTATTCGGGACATTATCATCGTAACTGGTTATCATAAACGGACAATAGAAGATCATTTTGACGAACCCAGCCGCGACCTTATTGAAAACCTTAAAATGGGCGGCGAAAAGAAAAAACCATTACTTGACTCTGTCAAACGGATTTCCGAAATGGCCAATTTCTGTTATGTACGGCAAAAAGGCCCCTATGGTAACGGCACACCGCTTCTTAATGTACGTCATCTTGTCGGAGATGAGCCGTTCATTTATACCTGGAGTGATGATTTCATCCTGGCAGAGCCTTCGCGATTTAAGCAACTTATCGCGATGTATGAAAAATATAACTGTAGTTGTTTAGCCTCAGTGAGGGCAAAAAGCGATGAAGATTATGACCGGTACGGATTTGCGGGAGGAAACGAAATAGAGCCGGGGGTCATCGACACAAATGTTATTGTGGAAAAACCAGGGAAGGAAAAAGCGCCGTCAGACCTGGCCAATGTTTCCGGTTATCTCTATACTCCTGACATTTTTGAATATATAGACAGAGCTTATAAAAATCTTCAAGAAGGAGAAGAACTGTATTACAATGACGCTCTTAAAATGATGCTTTCTGAAGGAAAGCGCATACTTGCCGTGGAAATAAAGGGCGGTAAATACTACGATACGGGAAATAAATTGGAATATTTAAAAACAATGGTTGAGTTTGCGCTGAAACGGAAAGATATAAATGGAGAGTTTAAAACGTACTTGAAAAGTCTAAATATTTAGAATATTGGAATATATAGTTTTACTTGCTATGCAGTCATTCCCGCGAAAGCGGGAATCTTTTTATAACAACAATGAATTGTTGGATATACATTATCACTAATAAAAGTAATTCTACTCTTTATATTGGTGTAACTTCAAATCTAGTAAAAAGAATTTATGAGCACAAAAATCACATAGTAAAGGGTTTTTCTAGTAAATACAATCTAAACAAATTGATCTATTACGAACAATATGAACAGATAGAAGAGGCGATTTTACGTGAGAAAAGATTAAAGAAATGGAATAGGAAATGAAGGAAGAATTAATCGGGAAATTTAACGAAAAATGGAATGATTGATATGAGAATATTCTATAAGAGATTCCCAATCAAGTTTGGAATGACAATAAATCTATAACGTAAATACATACTCTTCCGACGCAAACGAGTTCTCTGCAGTAACAATATCAATCTGATAATAGTATGTCTTTCCCGGTTCTAGCCCCGTAATCTGGATCTGATGAGCCGTTGCTAGTTCATCAGAGATTGGCAAGTTTGTTTTACCAAATGGTTTTTCATACCAGAATAGTAAGCTCGTTCGTGCCGGTTCTGTGGTGGTAAAAATTATGGTTGCACTCGTCGTATCTGCTCCGACGATAACCGTGGGTGTTGTGAGGACATCACGCGCACGCGTCTCTGTGTAGGTACCCTTTTTGACCTGTTCGACGGTAATGAACGTAACACCCGTCAGAGTTATTAATAATGCAATAGGTATAAGAACTGCTGAAAGAGAAGGAAGGGGAAGTTTCCATGCTCTGTAATAATTGAGTTTTGCCTCTTGCGCCTCTTTAAATTGTGTTAAATTGTCTGTGTCAAACCACGTTCCTCGACAGTCCGGGCATCTCAGAACATGGACGTCATCGGGAACCGCTTCCCCAAAAAAGCGCCGCAGCGATGCGCCGCAGCGGGGACACGTATTAGATCCTTCTCCATACGCATGGGTAGCATGAGACGACGTCTCCTCAACGAGATCTTTTGTTGCACCTTTTGACAACCGATTGACCTCGCCCTGATCGAAAAAAATGCCGCCGCAGTTTGCGCAATAATCAACTTCGAATCTGCCGGCACCGACGGTGTTAATGCTTTTTTTTGTTAATTGTTTGCCACAAGTGGGACAAGGATACATAAAAATAATCTATGTGTCATTCCCCCGCCGGCCGGCGGGGGAATCACTATTTAATATACAAAGATTCCCAATCGAGTTAGGAATGACAAGACTTCTTCCAGTTTAGATGAAATATCATTTCTTTTCAAGGCCGTGATTTGTAACTATTCAGTTTTTCCCAATGTCATTCCCGCGGAAGCGGGAATCCATCTAATAGTTTATATAGATTCCCATTTTCATGGGAATGACAAAGATGTTACTGAAAACAATTAAATAGTTACCGTGATTTGACAAGAGGTTATTACTATGTTTAGACTTAAGGTTTACCACATTCATGTAAACTGAACGTGGTTTACCACATTCAGCGCGCCTGTACGCATGAACGTGGTTACGCTCATGAAAACTGCCCAATTTATCGTTTGTGTATGTTATCTATTTCTCATATCTCAATGGCATGGGTTGAATTTTGTACATGCTCAGGAATCTGAGCTGATCATACAATTTGCACCGGGAACATCTCCGTATGAGTTGCAGAAGCAAGTTACTGAAAGAAAAGATAGAGAAAAGTCGCCGTTGGGGAAAGTAAAACTTATATTGGGAGATATGACGTTGCAATTTTTGAACAAGCTTACTCCTGAAGAAAAGTTGGCACGACTAAAACAAATCGACGAACAAGCAGGAGTGTTGATGAGTGAACGGTTATTTAACGATACTTATGCAGAGGACATATATCTTGTACGACTCAAGGCAAATTGGTCGGTTAAACAGGCAGAAATACTCTACAGTTCAATTCCTGAAATTATTTTTGCTGAAGAAAATTCATATTACACAGTATCCTTATAAAATACTACGCACTTACGTACGTAGTATTTTCCACGCTCTGTGCGCTTCGCGTCTATTTTTATCGCTACTCCGCCAGCTGGCGGATTCGCTATCTTGTGATAAAAAGACAGATTAAGAATATGACTTAATAAGTAGCGGGACCCGGGATAATACGATAGACAATTCCTCCACAAGCAGCACTTGAATACCAGCCGAATCTGCCACCTGTCCCATCACTGTTATCAATAAGCTCGTCGAGAATAGGAATAAGTTGATTATACCTCCCTGCGTCGGCTGGCAGATAGGTTAAGAAAATATACACGCCGGAAGCATCTTCGTCATTGTCATACGTATATTGTCTTCTCCACGGGTCAAGAGGAATATCTTCCAGATACGGGCCATTCCATCTAGGATTGGGAGCGGTTTCATCATCAAGTTCATGATTATTAAATAAATTTGTATTTTGCATTAAGGGCTCATCATCGCAGTACCCGGGGGGATTTGGGGGGTATTCATTCTCTTTGGGATACTGATGGTGTGTATCAGCTCTCCATGTCACCCACGCTGTTTCAATCTGCCTGAAATCACTTGCAATCCGTGTTGCCTGAGCACGCCGCAAAACATTTAAACCGCCAATTGTCGTGGCCGCTACCAAAATGGCAATAATTGAAACCACGACCATCAGCTCCGAAAGGGTGAAGCCACAGTTCGTATTAAATTTATGTATTTTCATAATCTGCACAATGATTTCTAAAACTAATCAAGTGACTGGATAAGGACTTGAACATATCGATTATTACACCCATCAACATCTATTTGTTCATCAATAAAATATTGTTCATCTACTGCAGGAATGGAGTTTGCACCTGTGTCGGCCATCGGCTGAATTCCTATATATATGCCGTGAGGATGACAAGCCGATGGTGTCGGCCAATAATTATAATCATACAGTCCTTTCCAGGGAGTAAATTGTGGAAAATGTTCAATATACGGCCCGTTCCACCTTTCATTTACTATATCTTGCCAATTCGATGGAAGACCAGCATCATTAGTCCAAATGCCACCTCCCGGTCCGGGATAGAAACCGTATGGATTATTAGGAAGTGGTTGAGTAAGTCCTGGATCTATACCTGACCATACATCCGGTGGAAAGAAACCCATATCGATCTGATACTGTAAAACACCATGGATCAAAGCTTGTACATCATCTCGGGCTCGAACCCTCCGGGCGTGCTGGCTAATATTTATTGCACCCATGATAGATGCCGATGTTAAAACGGCAATAATGGATACAACGACGATAAGTTCAGTGAAGGTAAACCCTCCGATTCGGAGGGTAAAACCACAATTTGCGATACGAATGATGCGATTTTTCATACGAATGATGCGAATAACACTATTTTCATTCTGACACGCAGAGATTGGTGTTGTCAATCGCTCTTCCTCCCATACCTCTCTCTCGACACCCGTACTACTTTATCCCGGTTGCTATTGTGATTGCTGGGCAAGGGAAGAGAATGGGCATAAAACGGTGATGACGTAAGTCCATCGATGGCCATTTTGAGAAGCATCTGATAATTTCCCAGGTTAACAAAATCTTCTGATTCATATGTTTTTCCATATTCAAATGAAAGCGACTTGGCATCCTCTGCCCCAACGAGGAAACTCACAATTGAGCCGACATTCCCGAAGATAGCTTTTTGTACTTCTTTGTCCACTTGACCGACGTATTGATTGGCAAGGATTAAGTCGAGTCGATACTTGCGGGCTTCAGACAGTATTTTCAAAAATGACTGCGTGGCAAAATTCTGAAATTCATCAACATACAGATAAAAATCGGTCCGCTCTTCTTCTTTTTGATAGACGCGCGACATGGCGGACAACTGCATTTTAGTAATAAACATGGCTCCCAACAGTGCGGCGTTATCTTCCCCGAGTTTGCCTTGAGATAAATTGGCAATAATGATTTTTCGCTCATCCATCATTTGTCGAAAATCAATCGTTGATTTCGGATGGCCGATGATATTTCGGATCATCGGACTCGTGACAAACTGCCCCACTTTATTTTGAATAGGAGCAATTGCTTCAGATCGCAGACGGTCACTCATCTGTGCATACTCACGATTCCAGAAATTGAGAAGTACTTTATCTTCAAGTTTGTCAACAATTTTTCTTCTGAATTTCTCATCAGCCAGGAGCGGGGGAATATCGGCAATCGTCGCATCTTGTACATTGGTTAACGTTAATAACGCATTCCTCAGCATATATTCAAGTCGCGGCCCCCAGGAATAGTGATAGAGTTTATAAAAAATAGAAACAATGCCCGAAACGACGAGTTCAGCCTGCGTCTTATCGACATTTTGCGGAAGTTCCAACGGATTTAAGTGAAAGGGAAACTGGGTATCTGAAGGATCAAGATAGGCTACGTCGTTAATTCTGCTTTTGGGCACATAGTTTAAGAGTATTTCGCTTAAATCACCGTGCGGATCAATGACGGCCAATCCCTCACCGTTTCGCATATCATTAATTGCCATATTGGCAATAAGTGTTGTTTTTCCCGTTCCCGTTTTACCGATAATATACATGTGGCGGCGCCGGTCATTTCGCTTGATACCAAACGTCGTCAATTTGTTTTTATATTCCGTGCGGCCGAAGAAATTGATTTCTGTTGTAGCTGCAGGGCTTGGTTCCACTGAGTCACCACGAAGTGTCCCTGCCAAATGAGAGGCGACCACAAGGGTCGCAGCTACATTTTTAACCGGCAGGTTCTCAGGAGCCTCTGAAATGACCTGTCCGCCCCATGAAATATTTTTAATTGCTTTCAGTTTTTCTCCGGGAAGATGAAAAAGCGTTGCTAACTCATCCGTATTCAATACCTGAAATTTTGGCGCCGGATTGGGAAGTCTTCCTCGTATTGCCGTAAGAAGTGTGTTCCCGCCGAATAAGCCAGGTTTCTTCAGTGACAAACTATTCCCGTCGCCCCGGGAAAATACGCCAAATGAACCGGAAAGATCGCTCCGCAATGACTCTGACTTTAATTTGGAAGCAGCGCCGATTAGGACCCGCATACTCGTTTTTAATCCATTGTTCGCAATTTTTTCTTGTATTAAACGTTCATTGGGAATCGGCCGCCGGTGTTTCGTGACCGTGTCAGTAATTCCCCGTTCGACTAAACTTCGCGCACCATTTCGCCAAGCGTTTCCCGCGGGCGTGAGCATGAGCTGTACCATTCCGGTTTCTCCTTCATCTAGCTTTGAAAGAATACCGAGAACACTGGCTAACGGATCAGCATCTTTGAGCGCTTTATACGTGTTGAGCGGATAGTAATAAGGGTAGGAAAGTACCAACTGACCGTAGCTGAGAAAGGGAGGTTTAAAAATGTGTTCAAAATATTCACCGACTACTTCTACGCGCGCTTTCGGATAAAACGAGGTAATTTGGCTTTGAAAGTATGATTTCAAATGATTTTCGGCAATGACATAAAAATATATCTGCTGGTTGTACGCGGCAATCTCAAGTCCCAGTACATTAGTTCGATGACCCATCAATCGCTTAAGGAAGGATGGGGGAGACTGATTTGCAAAATTTGCCATGATCTGGGCAAAGGTAGAAATGGGAGCCTCGTCTGATTTGAGATTTTTGAGTTCAAAAATGATCATATCTCTTATGATATCATTTATCGGGCTGGTTTGGTAAAATAAGGTGGATTGCCGGGGTAACTCCCGCCTTCACTCACGTTCGACTCGTGGTCTACGTCCACGCAGCCGAAGTGTTCGTTACGGCGGGCAAGAAGTGTTCGTTACGGCGGGCAAGCAGTGGTAGACCTGCCCGCATTGCTCTCGCCCGAAACGCTTCGCGTAACGATGCGAGCGGGACGCAAAGCGTTGCAGGCGGGGTAGCTGTTTTGACACTGCACTCTTTTCCGTGAAGCGGATTAGAGTGCGTGATCCCGTAAATTTAAGCCGCCTTAGCTCAGGGGTTAGAGCATCTGTTTTGTAAACAGAGGGTCCTCGGTTCGAATCCGAGAGGCGGCTCAATACTTGTGTCAATCCTCCCTTGCCACCATGGCTTTCGCTCTGGCATTTCTTACGGAAATTTGGTTTAATGATAGTAGACATTTCTGAAAGAAATGTCTAATTGCTATGCGTAAAATATTTCGCTCTTCCAAACGGCCACTTCTGGTTTTCTTCCTTATTTTCTCTCTTTTGTTTCAGCAGGTAGGCATGGTGTATGCTGCAAGCAGCCCATGGACACAGACCGATTGGAGCGGCGAAAGTACTCTTTTGATTACAAAGTAGTAGAATTAAATTATGGCAGAAATTACCAAAATCGCTATTTTTAAAGGTCAAAAAATCCGTCGCCATTGGGATGAAAAGCAAGAGAAGTGGTACTTCTCGGTGGTGGATATTGTCCAAGTATTGGAACAAATTAGCAGAAAGACTTCGGATTGATGGCGCTCTTTCTGCTTCCTCTTACTGCTCAAGCCGCGCTTCTGTCAGTGGACACATACACCATGCAAATAGTTTTCACCTTCGTAAAAAGCTTGCACTGTGGAAATGATCAGACAGTATACGGAATAAAAATAATAAGGGACATGTGATAGACTATAGAAATTATTCCTATGCATATTTTCCTTGATGAAAGTGGAACATTAACAAAAAGTGACGGGACATACTTCATTGTCGGTTCATTTACTGTCGGTGATCCTCGAAGGATAGCAAAAGCCTTTCGAAAATGGCAACAAAATAAATTTCCCAGAAGGTTAAAAAGAGAATCAGAAGTAAAATTCAATAATACCAGTCTTGATGATATATTGCGTTTTAAAACACTCCAGTTATTGGTGAAACAGGATATCCGCATTTTTTATACATTTCTAAAGAAGCGTAATATTCCAGAAGAGTATATGAAGAAGGGAAAAGTCGTTGAGACAGGCCTGTTGTATGCTGAAGTGGTAGCATCAACTCTTGAACTGTATCCGACACCGTCTGAAAATGAGTTTCGGGTTATTCGTGATCAGCGTACCTTAAAAGGCGTTAATGTAAAACGATTTGGAGAAATTCTCACTGTTCGATTATTACCGAATCTTCCTGCAAAAGTATTGTTTCAAGTGCAAGCTGTTGATTCAACAACAAGCCCGCTTGTACAGGTGGCTGATTGGATTTGTGGAGCATTAGCACGGTATCGTGAGGAAAAACCGTTTGGTGAGGAATTCTATAGTGTGCTGAAAGGGAATATTGTGGAAGAAAAGGAACTGTTCTCAGATAAATGGACAAAGCTTTTGAAAGAATAAAAAAAGGAGCGGCAGTGCTAAGAGTGGTGTTCCTGGACTCATTCTGAACCTTCGGCTCAGGAGCATCCAGGCACTCATTAGTTTATTATTACCAGCTCCATTGTTACTATACCATACGTGTCAATAGTCTTCAAGCGTAAACGAACTCTTTCCAGCATATCACATCCCTTGATTTTATCCGTAAATTTTCGTATTCTGTTACTGTGACTCGTTTACGAGTTTTTTTTACATGAAAAAAATTGCAAGAAAACTTATCTCATCGCTTTGTATAACTCTGCTTCTTGTTCAGTCCCTTGCGACCCCTTTCTTAGTTTCACCTGTTTATGCCGCAACATCCCCTTGGACGCAAACTGATTGGTCGGGCGGAAGCGGACAAACAAGCTGGTCGGATAATACAAAATTTGATTCCTCATCAAGCGTCACCACCTCAACTGCCGGGCAAGCAACACTCACAAACACCGAAGAATTTACGAATACCGGCTTTGAGACCGACATGAGTGGATGGACAGCGAGTACTGCTAACTTTTTATTGCAAGACGAATTTACCACCACTGCATCAGCGCCGTTAACCTCGCCGCGCACGGCAGAGCCAGGACCGGGAACGCTAACGATTACGGACACGACAAATAAGCTTAGTATTTTGAACTCAAAAGCTGTGTTCAACCTGAATACATTTGGCGACCCTGCTCTATGGTCAACGACTTCATTTACTCGTACTGCGGGTAGAGCATCCATATCAAAAGTTGTCTTATCAACAACTGATATGCGAGGACAATACGGTTTCGATACCAACCAGTCTGGAGGGTCTGGTGGTGGTGCATATTTACTAGATAACGCTACTATATCTATTTTATCTCCTTCTCAGATTAACGTAGGATTGTTTACAACCCAATCGGATGCCTTTTTGAGTATTGCCAGGACTTCGGGCTATATATATATTTCTCGCACGAATGGTGTTTGGTCATTGGATTGGGTCGATAAAGCAATAACTACCACTCCTATATATGCTTATGTAAGTGGCCCTAATTTCCGAAGCGGTTTTTCACTCGACTTTCTTCGTGTCACCGACCTCCCAGCTCCATTTACCGACGACTACGGCAT
>Ga0075773_123_pt1 | contig 10997 bp, 5 predicted proteins | sample RifGroC1_FD_67866 | JGI IMG/M metagenome (GOLD analysis project Ga0075773, IMG submission 67866) | Microgenomates bacterium GW2011_GWC1_41_8
TCGAGATGTCCCGGATGGAGAACAAACACATAGTCACACGCCAGTACTTTTTTGTATTCAGATACCAGTTCACTATACAGTTTTATTTTTCTGGCAATCCGGTACACCGTTTTTTTCAGCGTGAAATCTTCCGGAAGCTCCATTCTTTCGTTAGGAATTTCCCGATGCACTTCAATAACGGTCAATCCCGCCCTCTTGAGACTGTCTCTTATAGAGCTGTTGCGTGAATAGTTATAATTATAGGTCCCGAATAAGCAAATTTTCATAAGTTGTTATATATTGTTTTTCTCAAACATAAATCTGCCTGACGTTTTGTACTGGTATCTTTTTTCAATTTCTGATTCAATAATGTTTAAAAATTTGTTAGCGCTGGTCTCCCACGTAAAATTTTGAGACCAGGCATAGGCGGATTCAGATAAGGATCGACGAAACTGATTTTTTGAAATTAATGTGATCATGGCAGTGGCAAATCCGTCTACATCCCGAAGTTCTACGAGAATACCTGTCTGATCATCAACAATAGAATCTCTCAGTCCCGGTACATTTGATGCGATAACCGGTGTCCCGCTGGCATTTGCTTCAATGACGGTGATGCCCCATCCTTCAAGTTGTGATGGTTGAACTGCGGCCCAACTCTGTGATAACAAAAGTGTTTTCTCATGTTCCGTAACTTTCCCGTAGAAAGTTACCTTGTCTTGTATCCTCAGATGCGTAGCTAATCGAATAAGAGAGTTCATCATTTCGCCTTCACCGACAACAAATAATTCAGTATTTGGATAAGATTTGACAATAAGGGCGAAGGCTCTAATAGCAACATCTATATTTTTATAGGGCTTTAGTCTTCCTAAATAGAGAAATGAGGGATATTTTGTTTTACGGGTTTTTAGAATAGGTGATATGACAACCCCAGGATTCACTATTTCTATATTTCCTGATTTGGCAAGCCCTAGTTTAATAATTTGTTTTCTCGTAGAGTTTGAAACGGTGACCACGGTACTATTTCGATACACGAGCGGCATAATTTTTGCTTCCAGAAAGCGGGCAAGATACGTAAAAGGAAATATAAGGCGCCCCTTAAATATTTCATTGTCCTGGTGAACATGATGAATTAGGAGAAAAACAGGAATTCGTGCGTAGATAGGCGTGAAAAAGGGAATGCCGTTTTCAGAATCTACTATGATATCAAAATTTCCCCTGAATCTAACTATATAATATAAAAATGCCCATATATAAACCGTGTACGAGCCACCACGCCGAACAATTTGTACTCCATCGAGTACTTCATTTCTTTTATTATGCGCATCATTTCCACAAAAAATAGTTACCAAGTGACCATCTTCTATCCATTTCTTAGCTATTTCATGGACATATACTTCTGCGCCGCCTGCCCATACATGCCGCGTATCGCGCCAATTTACTATGAGTATTCTGAGATTCTTCTTCGAACTTGTAGAAAATGTACGTTTTTCGAATAGAAGAGAAAATAAATCAGCAACGTTATCCTCAAATACTTTTACCCAGTCTGCCCTATAATGCAGTATTGTCATGGTAAGTAGATTTAGCTCTGCGGTCATAAGCATTGCGAGAACAATTTGTTGTATAGAATCGTGATATCGCTCTATAAGAACTATCTGTACAATAGCGAGCATAAACGAGATGACCGAAAAGCTATGAAGATTTCGTGCTTGATGGTAGGCTACAAAAACACGTGAAGTGCTAAATAACAGCATGGCCAGAGAAAATGAGGGAAGGTATCCGATAATGGAATCTGCGCGATCGCCAAAAAGTATCGGAACCGTAAGAAACCCGAACATGCCAAAGAGGACAAATCCCACTCCTGCCAGACACAGGGAAGAAAGAAAAATGGCATAGAACATATCCTGAGAACTCTTTTTTGCACCCTCACGTCTACTCACTAGAGATGTTGTGAACTGTTGCGACAAGCCTGCTAAAAAGAAGATCATTTTTCCAACGAGTGAGATGAGTGCGTACCGTCCCGTATCTTCAGAGCTCAAATAGTGAGAAGCCAAGACAATATCAAGACTTAAAAAGGTTACTGTGGCAAGTCCTGAAAAAAGAGAAGAGAAGAAAAACTTTTTCGGAAATAGATAAAATTCTTTTGTAGCAGGTGCCGTTATCTGGTTTGTATTACGAAGCAGTATGATGCTCGTAATAAATGAAATAAGAATTGAAACCGGAACGGCGGCATATACATATGACTCTAAATTCATTTCAATCAATACATATGCTGAGATAAGTTTGCCGAGTGGCTCAACAAGAGCAACGACAGCAAGTGATCCAAACAAGAGCTTTCCCGACATAAATCCACGATCAACAGATAGAAGCATCCCTAAAACCCAAACTGGTGCGAATATGATAAAAGGGTTTATTTTTTCAGTTGAAAAATAGCTCAAAAGAATCGGCGTGGCAAGTAACCAAAGCGCACACAGTACGAGAGATACATACAAAGCTCTTTTTCGTATCCATTGTTTAAAAATAAGTGCCGTGTTTTTCCCATGGCGTCCTTCTAAAAAGCCGGTGCGATAATTTACTGCGGATCCAACAGCACTAAAGGGAATTTGAGCCATATATAAAAAGCTGGAAACAAGACTTAACAGAGCAAAATTTCCTAAATCTAATACTCTTCCTAAGTACGCGTTAAACACAAAATTAAGAAAATTTGCAATCACCGATGCTCCTATGAGAAGGCTTCCCGTTATATATGGCTTTTTATCAAAAAACAAATTAATGAAATTTGCTCTGAAACGGTTTGGGAATAGTGCTGTTTCTTCTTTCTCAATAGTTTGTATTGTTACCTCAGGAATCATTTTATTAAAATTCTTTTTCAAATGAAGTCCATGGACTGTCTTTTCCCAATAATGTGGTTTAAATATCAATTGGTAAAGCGCGATGGCACAGGCAATACTAATCATGAGCCAATAGATTGGAATAAGAAATATGAATTTAATGAGGCTATACTGCTCACGCTTAATACATCCGATCATGTAGTAATACATGAATAGAAAATTACCGAAAACAAGCGAAAAAGCCGCCATATAAAAAATTGTAGTTGGGTAGAGCGATTCAATAGTAGGTCCAACATAGGAATACAATGCAAAATATGAAAACGTGGCTATCCATAAAATGGGATTAATAAGAGCAAATGCAATTTTTCCTCCGATAATGAGCTGGAATATAAATGCATGTCCTTTTTGTTTTCGTGTAAAACTAAAGATTTCTCTGGTATGTACCAAGTAAGTTTGCATATATCCCTTAAGCCATCGTGATCTCTGTCTCATCCAATTAAAAAAGTTGCTGTTCGCCTCTTCAAATGTTGTAGAGTCAAATATGGACGTCTTATAGCCTTTTTTAAATAACCGTATTCCTAAATCCGCATCTTCAGTCACGTTAAATGGATCCCATCCCCGCAAAAATACCAAATCTCTCGTTCTAAAGTGATTACTTGTTCCTCCCAGAGGGATAGCCGTATTTATGGACTGAAGTCCCATGAGAGTAATATCAAACCAGAGTGAATACTCTGCCGTAAAAAAGCGAGTCAACAGATTGTGATAAGGATTGTAATAGTTTAGCTTTGCCTGCAGGCAAATAACATCACGCGGGATTTTCTGAAAGGCTATATATGCTTTTTTAAGCTGAAGCACGTCGGGAACGTCCTCTGCATCGTACACGACCAAATACTCGCCCTTTGCATGTGCAAGCCCGTAGTTACATGCTTTAGGTTTTGTTTTAGGAAGAGAATGAGGCACAATGATGCTTCTTACATATGTTGGTAGATCCATGTGAGAGATAGCTTCTATAGTTTCAACGTCATCTTCTTCAAGAAGAAGTAAGATATCAAGTTTGTTCTTGGGCCAATCTATCTTTTCAATCGCGCTTAAAAACTGGGGGACAATATGACCCTCTTTGTAAAGCGGGCAAAGAATTGAATAGATAAGTAATTTCTTTTCATCAAGATTTTCAATTTCCCCCTGAGTAAACGAGATTTCCTGAGGAAGATGAAGGCTTTTTAATACGAGATATAGATTAAAAAGTACATCTACGAAATATATAAAACTTAATACACCGACTATTGTGACCACCGTCAAAAAGGGATTGAATATGATTCCCCCGAGAATAGATAGTAAAAGAAAACCAATAAATGCTTTTTGTCCCGCCTGTACAGTACGTATGGCCGTTGTGTGGTGAGGCAATGTCGTATGGGTAATATATTTCCTCTTTTTATACCCCACTCCAGCACCTGCCATTGAAGTTATTTCTTTTGGAGGGATATGTTGTGGCCCAATATTCTTAAATTTTAAGAGAAGCGCATTGCCTCCTATTTCAAGAGCAGTTTTAATAAACGAAACTTTTGAATTGCCGTTTTTTCTAATGGTAAAATCAATATCGTGATTTATAATCTGAAAGCCAGCTTCTTTTGCCCGATAAAGAAATTCAAGATCAAATGTCCACGGACTGGAAGGATTGATCTTTATGGTTTTTAACACTTCTCTGGTAAACACTTTCAAACCGGACTGGACATCGAAAGGTAAGTTGAATAGAAAGTTTCCAAAAAGATAGCGAAATCCCCGACTCATAATCCGTCTGACCGGAGAACCCTTATATTCTTTCCTATTTGCTACGATGATATCTGCCTTCTCAATGAGCTTTACCATATTCGGGATTTCTTCCGGCGGATATTGGAGATCTCCATCAATCATACAAATGATGTTTCCCGAAGCGGCTTTAAAGCCTTGCACGAGAGAATATGCTTTTCCTATTTTTCCTATTTTTTTCTGAAAAATAACAGAAGATTTATTAATTTTGTTAAAAATAAGATCTGTATCATCGTTAGAATGATCATCTATAAATATAAGCTCATAGGGTATTCCCAATGAGGAGACTGACTTTTCGAGCCGTTCTATTAATTCCGTTATCAAAATCCCCTCATTGTATATAGGTATGATCACACTTAATTGAATACGTTTATTTCTCATGATATTTCCTTTCTGCTAAACACTTTATGATCATCAATAAATGATTGAAGAGAAGTTTTAGAGACTCTATAGTGTCCACCAAATTCAATAGCGATGAGCTTTCCTTCTTTAATGTATTTGTATATGGTAAGAGCGCTCAATCGTAAAATCTTTGTGATATCAAGGACCGTTAGGTACTCTTCTGTTTGCTTATAACTCATAGTATATGGGCATGAGATGGCGTTTATACCATAAATAAGGTATAAGATCAACTATAGGACAATATCAAATTACGTTTATAGGGTTTTGTTAATTGGAGATAGTATGAATATATATACCGATAGTTAAAGACATGCTAAGTATGGACAAGTGAGTTGTATTATAGTTAATACCAACTACTATCGGTTAAATGATCTCACATGAGTTGTCGGTGGTTACTTATATAAACGGAGGATCAGACAGTTTATGACGAAGAGAAATATATGTGCAGGTACTTAATAGAGCCCAGTGTACATTGAGGAATAGGTACTAATAAAATAAGGAATAGCAAAGAGGGATAAAATAAGAGGTACTACAAAAAAGACGATGGTGACAATAAATGTCCACTTAAAATACATCTGTATCCGTTTGGACGATACATATAACTCATCGATTTTTTCTTCCAGTTGCTTCATCCTTTGATTCAATTCCTGATCCATATGTCTACTATACTACAAATTCGTGTTTGAATGGTGATCCCGGGTGGATTCGAACCACCAACCTGCCGGTTAAGAGCCGGATGCTCTACCATTGAGCTACGGGACCAAATGTGCGCCTGGCAGGACTCGAACCCGCAACCTTGTGGTCCGAAGCCACACGCTCTATCCGGTTAAGCTACAGGCGCTTTTGGTATCTTAATTACTGCTTATTATAACAAAGAGTACTATCTTTCCAAAGCAAGGTATAATAATAGGAAATATGAGACATAAAATCAAGGCAATACTTACTATCGGCTTTTCTATTTTTATGTTGGTACTCTATATTACCAACAATACCCATCTTGAGTCTTTTGCCAAAAAAATTGAGCGGGAGATGATTATGCCATACTCTCAACGGTTTAGTTCTGTCGAAGAATCTGGTTATACCACAAATATGGATCAGATTTCTCCCACCGAAATACCATCAAATACTCCAGAACCGAGCGTTGCGGAACGTGAAAAACATGTAACAACTACGTCATCAGGAATTTCCATTTCGGAAGAGGAGTTGTGGCAGGCACTGACGACCTACCGTACCACACACGGAAAATCTGCTATAGAAAAATCAGAATCTTTGTGTTCATATGGACGATTTCGTGCACAGGAGTTATTTGACCGCCTCCAGACGAACCCCGATGATCCGCTTGATGGTCATGCAGGGTTTTCACGTGATGCAGACTCAGGACATGTATTTAAGACGACGGGGTACAACACTGTTGGAGAAAATTTGGCATACACTCCCGGATATACCAATGCGACGCAGATTATAGAATGGGGGTGGGATACGAGTCCCGGTCATCGCAGCTTGCAACTTTCAGAAGACGTTACGCATGGATGCATTTCAGGAATTCATCCAATTTTTGTGGGAATTTTCACGTATTAAATACGGATACGAAAATCGAATTTACAATATTTCCTCTTTTTGCCTTCTCATAAATGAGAACCACTCTTCAAACACTTCAAAAATAGTTTTAAAGGGAGCTTCTATTAAATAATCGAATATGGCGATGAAGAAATTAAAGCGCGCCACTTCATTCGAAAGCCATTTACCGACATTGAGTATGGGCAGCAAGAAAAAGTCGGCTACCGGGCTTAAGAATGATTCACGGCGGGCAATCGTATATTCCATGCCCGTCTGACGAATACGATACGCAAAAAACAAAACAACGGTAATAAAGAATACAAATATCATCTGGCTGACAAGACTAAAATGAAGAAGCGTCAGTCCCCAGACAATACCGCCAAATACGACCACAAATGCAGTCACATACAGCAAGCTGAAAGCAAACATCAAAAGAGGACGCCGCTTACTGGCATGTAGTGTCAAGATAATCTTGTGTCCCGTACTATCATTATTATACGCAATTTCGTTTATACGGTTAATAATCCTTTTTGTATTGTCTTCTCCCGGAGGAGCATTTCCTAGGAGCGCAAGAAACATAAGAAATGGTGGAAATAATGTATTAATACCTAAGGCCATTTCGTTGAGATTACCAATAATATATCGTTCATACGGATACTCCAAGCCAAGTGCAAAAACCATTTTGGTTATAAAAATATATATAATGCTTCGCGTCCCTGCTCGAGCAAGTCTCTTTTTTATTTCGTCATATCTTCTGTGACAAGTCCTCTCAACGTTTTTTTCCATTTCTTCTTTATCATTAATTACCGTTTCAAATTTATCCGGGCTTTCCTCATAGACGTCCCGTAAAATAAGAAATGGAGCCATTTCTTTCTTTAATGCGCGCGCCATTTTTTGTCCAATCGGATGCTTGAGGTGATGATCGATATCCATTAAACTTTGATACATTTCACGGGTGTCATTTTGGAACGATTTCCATGTCTTTTCAACAAGATTTGAAAAGGAGAGTTTCAATAGGCAAAAACGAATATAATCGTCATTGCTATTGGCAAACGCTCGATGAACGGCAATATATACCTGGATTTCGCGCAGGTCATCTTTCTCATCACGTAAAAATACTTTGTCTTTATAATATTGGAAAATAAAATTGATAAACGCTTCACGCTCCGGATTGGGAGCTAATTTTTCTTCTACTTCAGCGGCCGCACATGAAATAAGCCATTCAAAAACATTTGTTCGGTCAACAGAAGATCTTCCTGAAACTATTTCGTTTCGTATGAACAAATACTTGTCGATTGTTTTTTGTACATCTTCAATCTGTGAGGTATTTATGGAATTTTCAGGAAGGTACTTTGCCCATAAAATTTCGCGTACTAAATATTCAGCGATGCCGCGGCCATTTTCATTGAGTATGAGGCGGCGTTTAATAATCCTTTCAATTGCAGCCCGTCGAAGCAAATGTTCTTCTCGATACTCTATAGCGGTTCTGATTTTTTCGTACAAAACCGCAAGTTCGGACACAGTTCGTGAAATAGCTATCGTGTCGCCGGCGGGCGTATTTTTTTTCTGTTGTGCATGCTTGAGGGCAAAAACAAGTGCGTGTGTCAGTTTTGAAAGTACCATAGCTTCTAATCAGTAGATTATAGCATGAGCTTAGAATACATTTGAGGGAAAGTGGGCGTATTTCTCAAGTTCTTGTTCGATCAATAACAGACGGTTATATTTTGCTACCCGTTCGGTCCGCGCGGGAGCTCCTGCCTTTATTTGTCCGGCATTACACGCTACTGCCAAATCTGATATAAATGAATCTTCGGTGTCGCCGGATCGATGGGAGATAACCATTTTCAGTCCATGCTGTTGGGCTACGTTAATTGCTTCAACGGTTTCGGTCAGCGTACCGATTTGATTGGGTTTTATGATCGTGGCGTTGGTCACTTTCATGTCAATGCCCTTTTTTATCCGCTGAGGATTGGTTGCATAAATATCATCGCCGACTATTTGCATATGGTTTCCCAGCAGCTTTGTCATTTTTTGAAATCCATTCCAATCATCGTCTGCCAGACCATCTTCAATTGAGACAATAGGATATTTCGTCTTCCATGCCGTATAGAGAGCGATCAGTTCATCGCTCGACAAGTGTTCATGTTCAACTGACAAATAATAGGAACCATTTTTATAAAATTCTGAAGCGGCTGGATCGAGGGCAATACTGACGTGCACTCCCGGTTTATATCCCGCGTGCTCAATGGCTTGAGTTATCAGATCTAGTACCGCCCTATGCGAAGTGAGTTTTGACATAAATCCTCCCTCATCTCCTATACCGACCGAATAATTTTGGGAGAGTAAAATCTTTTTGAGCGATTGATAGACGCCAACTCCCCATCTGAGTGCTTCAGAAAAACGTACCGAACCATGGGGTACGATCATAAATTCCTGCATGTCTACCGAACCATACGCATGTTTGCCACCATTAAAAATGTTCATAAGGGGGATGGGTACGGTCCACTCAGATTCGCTCGACCAATATACGGTACGCAAATATTTATAGAGCGGCTTATGTAAATACGCGGCGGCGCAGCGTGAAACTGCCATGGACACCGCCAACATAGCATTTGCACCGAGAGATGATTTATGTTCGGTACCATCGAGTGCAATCATGGTTTGATCAATTTCCCCTTGGTCTAAGACATTTCTATCTTTCAAGGCGTGATAAATCTGACGCTCTATGGTATACACGGCATGTTGTACCCCCATGCCCTGATAGCGCTGCAGGTCATGGTCTCGGAGTTCATGTGCTTCGTACTGACCGGTTGAGGCTCCCGATGGGACAGTTGCCCATCCCGATATACCATCACGGGTTGAGACACGGCAATAAAGGGTGGGATTACCTCGGGAATCTAGTATTTCGTATGCCTTTATAGAAAAAATACCTTTGGTAGACATATAAAAATCACACGAGACGTGCGTCTATTGAGTAAATCATATGTAGAAATAGAATGCAATGATGAAGATGCTTTCCAAAACAAAACCCCCGTTAAAAAATCATCTGACTGATGAAAAGTGATGCGCTTCATGCGTATCAATCTCATAAATCAAACGACTCCCTATTGGGGGCCTTGCACGTTCCTCGCGGGAAAGCGTGAGCGTTGTGCTCACTGATGTCACCCAGCCGTCGGCTGCGTGACTTAGTTGGCTGTCGGGGTCAGCCGTTTCTTCACGACTTTGTGAAGAAAAATGTTATGTGAGTTGGATCTCTGCTTCGTAGGCGTCCATTTTGAACTCATGGCCGTCTCGGAAAGCCTTGAAGACAAAGAGGTTTCCCTCTTGCCTAATAATACGGACCCTTCCGAAGAAGCGGTGAGTATGGACCGCACCGACAACAAGTTTCATGCTAGATTCCCTTTCGAAATCAGCGGTAAGACAGGCCGCAAGCCGAACAGCGGTGATGACCAGTGTGGCTCTCGGATTTGTTGCAGGTGCCCTGACAGGCTGGGTTGGGGCAAGCCCTATAACACCATCTACGAAGCGAGGACCTCTCTTGGTGGACCTTCAAAAAACGAAACCTACTCATAGTGTGTTCCTTTCACATGTGAACGATTGACAAAACCTTGGGTATATAGCGGTTCCAGATCAGATCGGCTTCGGGCCGGTCTTCAGGGACCCGCTCTGGAACTTCTTCTTGCAGGAACTACAGACAGATAGTCTCTGCTTCTTTCCGTGCCCAGCATCGATCTCAACGAAGACAATATGCTTCGAACAAAGCGGTTTCCCGCATCCGCACTTGAACCTAGTCTTGTTTTCACACTCGCTACAATCAAATAGCTCTTCCATCATCAGTCCTTTCTACTTAGTTTACTCACATCTCGACTACAACCAGTACAAAAGTTATCGCCCTGAGCAACATCGGTAAAACAGTGTGGACATTGTGCCACGACATTCAACGGCTTCGTAGAAACTCGTACACTCTTGAACTCTTCGACTTCAACTTCCACAAGCTTCGACTTGCATCTGTAACAGTAATTAGCACCGGTCCTTGCGATGTGTCCTTGCGGACAAACAATCTTAGACTTTGCCATTCTTCTCCTTTCATAAAATACAAAACAAACACAACTGAACTAACCATATTCAATGAGAACATCTGTTTTCACCAAATATGGCTAGTTCAGCCGTGAAGGAAAAATTTTTTTCTTCCCGCGAAATGTCAAAGAGCAATTTGCAAAGCAAATAGCTCTGCAGACCCGTCTATAGCGAATATTTCGACTGCATGGCTGTAAGCCTTGAGTCGAACATGAGCGACAGCGGGTTAACGTGCAAGATTCATCTGCAACACTTTAGTTCTCAATCTTCATCATGCCAAGCAAAAATCTTGGGCACTGTCTGCCGTTAGACAGTGATAAAGACTCAAAGTAAAGTATCCAGTGACCC
>Ga0075773_124_pt1 | contig 10996 bp, 4 predicted proteins | sample RifGroC1_FD_67866 | JGI IMG/M metagenome (GOLD analysis project Ga0075773, IMG submission 67866) | Microgenomates bacterium GW2011_GWC1_41_8
ATCGTAATCTCGAAAATACTGCCAAAGTGCAATACAGAGATCACGATCACGGGCAACTATCGGGTAAATTACAATATCCTTAATGCGAATGCCTTCGCTTCCTACCGGCAGATGGTTTTCTCTATCTTCAAGAAAGTTAAATGGTCTATTCGTTCGTGAAGGAATAGTAACTAGGGTTGGAGAGTAAGCAATTTCTTCTGCAACTTCCTCTGGTGTTGGCATCTCTGAGCCAACGACTTTATAACCAAAAGCTACTAGCAGGAAGGAATGCATCGGATCGTCTACCCATCCGTTTGCAGTTTGAATAGCTCCCTCCGCGGCTACCAATACTTTCCCATCCGAATTTTTAATCAAGTCTTCCGGAGAATTCTCAAAATAAATGGTTGTTAGCGGATCATCTTTTTTGGTATCTAGAGTAGAGATAGGTGCTAGTTTGGGCCACCAATCCGGAGCACGGTTTAGTAGAATCTTCCATTTTGATAATTCAATAGGCAGGGTCGCATAAGCATACTCAAGATAAAAATCTTTAGGAATGTCGCCATTTTGATAGAAATGTTGCAGAACCCTCAAAAATGCTGATCTGTAGACTTCACTTATTTTTGAGGAGAAACCCAGTAAAAATTCATCATGCTCACTACGAGCATAGTAATAAACCTGATTCGAGTTTAGCTGGATTCCGGTATCTCTTATTATGTTATCCGCAGTGAAAACCCATTGCTGGATGAATTGCTTTCGTGAACGCCGTTCAATTTCTTCGGCTCTTTGCATATAAATGGGAGCAAGAAAAGTCTTGATGTATTTTGCAAAAAATGGATTCGATGAATACCCAGTTGGTACAAGCTCGATATCGATCGGTGAGGGTAGTTCCGGTTTATCTTGAGTCGTTAGGAGAGTTAATTCATCGAATAGTTTTTCTATGACTTCAGAGTTAATCGAAACAGCTTTTGCTAAAGTCTTTATATCTATATATTTCAGATCATTGGGATTTCCAATAATAGAAAAAGCTTTTATTATCGGGAGAAACCCTATGGCTACCGCAGTTTCCAGCCGTTGTTCCTCAATCCAAGATAATAAAATCTTAAGCACATCTTCTTTTTTTGTGCTCGAACAGAGCAGATAAGCCAAGGCGGTAGCCGCCCTTTCTCGGACTAAAGGACTTGGCCAGATCAGTCTTTGAATCAAAATATCTAAAATATTAACTTCCGATCGACTTTCTGACCATTCAGGCAGTGGGATATTTGAGTCGGTTACAAGCGATTTGGCAAAACAAACGCTCGCCTCAGTTATGGATTCCGCTTTTGCCGAATCACCAAATAAAAGCAGATACTCAACTCCTCTAGATAAAGGCACATGGTAATCTGTGCTTTTCTGGAAAAATTCCAAATAACGTCTCGGGTACTTTTCTTTAATAAATTGCCACCTTTTTTCAGCCTTCTTTTTATCAGTCCAATATCGTTGCCATCCATGATCATTGATTTGAGCCTTGCACAACATATCAAAAGCGGTTCCATTATCAAATTCAAACGCCAAGGGGTACAAAGTATCAAGAAGTTCGCCTGATATAGCTTGTACGCCGAATTTATCAATAATCTGTTTTAGAGTATTGTAAATTTTCTCCTTACCACTTTTATCGAGCCAGTATCCGATCCACCCTATTAAATAATTATTCCATTCCCATCTGTTCTCAAAATTTGTATCTAGGTGTTCGAGTAAATGTTCGGGATCAATTTTTGAGTAATCTTGTGTCGGTTTTTCTATCCCTGTATAAGAACTTCCTTTTTCAGTAGGAAAATTAATTTGGCCAAGATAGGATTGGATTTTTTCGAGTGCCGTTGAGGCATCGGGATTGCTTTGAGCTATTGTTTTTAGTTCTAAAAAAGCATCTTTTTCTACGGCGGTACTTGCTAAAGCAATAGCCTCCTCTTTAGAAAAAGAAAGAGACTTAATCACATACTTAAATAAATCTTCGGCATGATACAGTTCTTCTTTATCAGCGGAGTGATAATAGTATTTACGCAGTAACGCCTGATCTTGCGTAGCCAAAAGGTCGGCCAGTTCATATGGTAAATGGTTTGTTTCGTCGCCGTCGGTATACTCTCCGACACTTTCAATTAAAGGGATAATTCTACTTGTCCAGTCATCAATTTTTGTTTTCTCTATCCCTGATTTAGCGCAAAATTCTATTGCTTCAAGAACATCGAATAAATATGTGTCCTTGTGATACCCGTACCCAAGAAGATTATCAGAGGCCTTTTTCAAAAGGGAATGAGATAACTCTGTCTCCCCGTATAAGCGAGTAATTTTTGAAATAGTACTATAGTCTCGAGCTCTATCGGGGAAATAATTTACAGTTTTTGATAAAACATCAATATCTTCGTTTTTAATTTTTTCATACACGTCCCGTGCCAAAAGTGGCTGATAGGCTTCGAGCGTTAAAGATGTCAGATCACTCTTACTAAAGAAAGGTGGATTTTTAGTAATAGCTACGTAGTCCGCCAGGGTAATTTCTTGACCATTACCGAAATATTCCTTGAGGACAATGATGTCTTCTAAGATTGCTTTGACAGAATCGCTAAACGCGCTTTGAAGACCTAAAATATCTCGATCTTCATGCCATTTCAATATATCTAAGTCAGCCCAATAGCTAAATAAAGCTCCGTAATTGATTTTAGATTCTCGTATACCTGTACTAACGTATAAACTTGCTCGGAATAAACCAGTCATTGCCCTTGCAGACCAAGAGCTTGGAGCCTTTACGATCCATTCTTCTACATCTTTTTGTTTACCGGCAATACCATAAAGTATGCCGATGAGAAAATTGTCATAGTAAAACCCTCTCCACTTTGCTCGCTCTTCTGAGTCGTGTTCTCTGATCTTGTCCGGGAAAATATCGTATTCGGGAAGTAATGGTAGATCAAATTGGCTACCCTTTATGGCTTTAAATAGCGAACAAATTAGTGGTAAATCTGGGCTACTATTCAAGTAAGTAGAAATATCATCACCTTTGTTTTTAAAACCATACCTTGCACACTCTACTAGCACGGCTTGTTTTTCTGTTCCCGTAAGATCGAGTTCAAATAATTTGGTGATCTTTTCCTTTTGTCCAAGTGCAAACAGTTGACGTGAGTAAATACCAAATAAAAATTGTGTAATATTTAGGTCCCGAAACTGAATTATGTACTTATAAATATTTTCTGTTTTATGGGTCCGATCATAAGGTAGTACGTTAAGAAGCGCGGCTGTCGCACTTGGAATTGAATTCTGACGATACTCCTGTCTACTCAACCTCTCAATCAATATTTCGTTAATTTCTTCCACCACCATATCTTTACCAGTAGCGTTGGCCGTACTTGCAAGTTCAGGAAGCAAGGTTGATGGCAAAGATTCGAAATCAAGATAATCAAAGACGTTAGGGTTCCGCTGAAGAGCTTCCTTCCATACAAGCTCTGTTGCTTCTTCAACAAAATCTTTTGAGTTTAGGTAGTACGTATGTAGATAGGAAATTTGTAGCCCTTTTCCAAAATCTTCTTTCTCGCAGGCAACTCTTGCGGCTAATTTCATCTGCTTAGAAATTTGACTGGAATTAGATGGATAGCAAATAGCATTTATAAGCCATTCCCGATCTATCTCAAGAATCGGATTACTATTGCCAAGCTCATGTTCTATTATTCTTAGCTCTGCCCACTTTAAATATTCATGACTTGATTGTTCCAGCCATTTTTTGATGTTTGTTTTTATTACAATTCTTTGTTGGGTCATTTCCGGCCGGTCCCTCAAAAATAGCTCGAAGCTGTTGTGGTACACGCTCATCTGATCACGAAGATTTTTAGAAATCAGATGAGAAATTTGTTTGAAACCATTTGTCACATCTTCTGGGCTAGTCGTAGAAAAAGAGATGCATTCAATAAGCTGTCTCTCCGTGAAAAGAAAGTTAACACTAGCCATTGCAAGCAGGAGCTCCTTTGCTTTATCTGAAATCTGGTTCCAAAGAGAATCGTAATATTTTTCAATCCCAGCACCGTATGATATGAGATCATTGCACGAATAATCTGTAACAAGACTATTTCCGGAAATATTCTTTAACTGTTGTAAACTATAACGCAAATGCAGAGGATTACCTTCGGTGATTGAAAACAACTTTTCTACCAGATTTTTAAATTGCTCAGCTTGATCTGGTAAATGTAAGCCTATTTTATTTGCTTGGATGAGTTTTGAAACAGCATCTTTGCTTAGACCCTTTATTTCTGTCCATTTAGTCTCAGGACATTTATCAAAAACGATTTGTGGCAGATGTGGCTTGGCAACTGCCTGCATACCAATAATGATCCAGACACCTGGCTGTGGTAGGCATATTTCCTTTAAAAAACTCTCTAATTCATTTTTTTCACCATAGCGCAAAACATGGTCGAGTCCATCAATGATTACGATGAGGGACTTACTCTCTGAATTGAGTTTTGTAGCTATTGTTGTAATAAATTCTCCAACAGGTATTTCTTTTGAGTTCTTATTCGCCAAATCCCCAAGCTCCTCTTTGTGTGATTTTAATTGTGACTTGATAGCCTCAATGACTCGTTCCGCGTTCAGGCGTTCTTGAGGGTTAGAATCTTCAGGAGATATGTGGTAATGATGTTTTATTGAGATTAACTTTTTTTCGCTCAACTCTTTATCAAGTTTTGATAAATACACGCTTTTACCGACACCGGGTTTACCAAAAATTACCTTTATACCGCCTTCAGGCTTTTGCAGGTCAGATAAAATTGACTGATGGGTATGATCATCAAAAAACTCAAAATCAGCTGGAATATCAAACTGTTCTTCCAGTGGCCGCGGTAGATCAAATTCACACCACCTGCGAAGGGTTTCGATATCCAACTGCCTAGTATTCTGTTGTCGGCATTCCTTGTCTATTTCGTGATATAGATTAGTAACACCGGATTCAGTTGCACTTAAATTTTCATAGAAGCTTTTTCTTATCGTAGCTTCTAAGTCATCTCCGGAAAGATTTTCTTGATTGAACCGAAAATGAAGTGTCTGAAAGATACGAACAGCGTTATCTTCGTTTCCAATTTCTACGATAATTCGATTATAAAGATCAAGAGTCTCCGTTTTAATTCTTTGGATATCAACTAGTTCGTTGCTCAGATATTTAGTAATATCATCTTCAGCTTCTCCGTTTGTAATAAAAAACGCCTCCTTAGTTTTATCGAGGCGAGTCGCTAAAGAATTTGCCCACTTTTTTATAAGAGAAGTGCCACCGCTTCTCTCTGTATTTAAAAGACTGTTCCAAGTCCATTTATTTGCAGGGTCTTGTCTATGCTTTGTCTGATAGAAATGATAAAAATCGTCTGAATCAAGACAGACAATATCATCGAGATAGAACTTGCTAGGGTCTTCTTCGTCAGGACACGTTTCAAACTGAATCCACTTATATTTTTCCGGGGCAATAAGCCACTCACCGCACAACCTTAAACCCCAGAAATTCTGGTAAGCAAATCCGCTTCTGATAGAACTTGTGCGATTAGTGTGTGACATAGCATATCATTCTCATTTTTTGATCTTGTCGATATTCGTAGACATTAGTGCTTCCACTCCTCATGCGAAAGGACGAAGCGGTTCAGTTCGTCTTTTATGCTTCGCCACTTGGGGACGTTCTTCGTCATTAGACTGACAAATTTCTCTGTGTGTTTCTTTTCAATCAAATGCAAGAGCTCGTGGACGACAACATATTCCACGCAAGTGATCGGCTTCTTCACCAGCTCGAGGTTGATCAAAATGCGAGCACGTTTGTGATTGCAGGTACCCCAACGGGTCTTCATCTGCTTTATCCCCCAGTAGCTCGTTTGCACGCCAATCTTTTTCTGCCACTTCGTTATCAAGTTTCCCACCACCGGATGCAACTGCTTGCGATACCACTCCGTTATTACCTCGTGCCTTTTTGCTATCGTGCTCTTTGGACGAACCTGTAAGATGATTTTGTTTTTGCCTTTCAAAAAGACGGCTGGTACATCATCCTTATAAACCAGCTCAAGACGATACCGCTTGCCAAAAAAGTAATGGCTTTCGCCGGAGACATAAGTACGCTTGGTCTGTCGTTCCTGTCCGGCAAATTTACCTTGCTGACGTTTAATCCATGGGAGCCGAGTAGCTATAAGAGTCCGGATAGCGTCGTCTTTCATATTCTCCGGAGAGGTTACCCTGACACGCCCGGCCGGTGGCAATACCGAGAGATGCAAATTCTTGATCGGCTTGCGGACGACCAAGACCTCGACACTTCCGAGTTGTAAATATGAATTAGTACTCATTTTGATTCTTGATAATCTCAAAGAGATTTTTCAGCTCTTCGTCTGAAATATCCGGCAACGCCTTTTTGATTTCAATCTTGATTGCTCGCTCTTTCAGATGATTACCACGCCAGTCGGACTGTCTCGCGCCCAAGACCGCTTTGTCCACGACCAGAGCTTTTTCAACATCCTGTCCCAAGTTATCGTAGAGAGCACGCTTGGCCGATGTGTTAATTTCCAAGCCTACCGACTCATCCATCGGATTTTTTACTTTCTTGGACAAAGCCACGACCTGCTTGAGATATTCCTTATACTCCACGTCTGCCTGTTTTCGCTTCTTGACCAATTCATCCAAGAGCTCGGACATTCGCAAGTAATACTTCGGGTTAGTCGGCATTTCATCAATGATCAGCTTGCGGACGTTGTTCTCAATCGTCTCCGCCATTGCATCCTGACTTTGTTTTATAGCGTCCGGCAATTCGTTAAGAGCGTCCTCACCCTTCTGCACAATCAGATCAACCAGCGTCATATCATCAAACGCTGAAAGCTTCTCGCTTTCTTTGGCTGTGATATAGCGGTCAATAAGCACGCGCATTGCTGGCTCGTATTTCTTGAGATCAATGTAATCACCACTGGCGAGTTTTACTTCCATTCGCACCCGCTCAAAGTGCCTGACCTCTCGCTCGATGGCCTGCGCTTGGTCTTTGGTATATCCGGCACTGGCCATGTCATTGGCGAGATCGGCATACGCTCGAAGCAAGTGACTAACTGTTTTATACAGCTTCACTCGCTTAACTTCGTTCTCCTTGAGTGAGTACGGATTTTCTACATCACCGCAGAAATAGCGAATGTAGGTGGCCGAGTCTTTTGGGGGAGATACCGGTTCGCATAAAGCTCGGACGATTTCCAACGCCTCGTCCAAATCCTTTTTGCCTTCTTCCATCCGATCCTTCAAGAGGCCAAGTACATCCTCCTTATCAAAGCCCTCAAGAGCACCGGCGGTATAATCACCGACCGCTTGCTCAAGCTTTTTGAACAGGTCCCGATAGTCCACGATATAGCCGTACTCTTTGTCTTCGCCATCCAAACGATTTACACGGCAAATCGCTTGGAACAGCCCGTGATCCTGCATGTTTTTGTCGATGTAGAGATAGGTTGCCGGTGGTGCGTCAAAGCCGGTGAGTAATTTGTCCACCACGATCAAGAGTTGCATCTGGCCGGGAGTCTCAATAAACTTCTTTTTAATTTCTTTCTCAAAATCTTCCGTGCTTTTGCCGTTGAGCATTTTCTGATAGACAGCATACTCGCGCGTATCGGTAGAAAGTGCGCCCGGTTCATACGAAGTTACGACAGCACACTTGGTAAAGCCCTGCGTTTGGAAAATCTCGTAATATTGGCACGCCTCATAGATACTGCTTGCAACAAGCATGGCGTTACCACGGCCACTGGCCAGGCGATCCTTTTTATAGAAGTCATCAAGAATATCAAAGACCACTTTCTCCAGACGTGATCGGGATGAAAGCAAACTCTGCATCGTACCCCAGCGTCGCTTGAGCTCGGCTTTGGCAACATCAGTAAGTCCTTGCGTCCGTTCCTCAAACCACTCGTCAATTTTCTCCTGTGAGGTAATGCTCTGATCCACCCGGCGAGCCTCGTAGCGCAAATCCAAAACCACCTTGTCGGCTACGGCCTCGTTATATTTATAAGTATGGATATACGGTCCAAATGTGCCGATGCTGTTGGACTTGTCTACCTTAAGAAGCGGCGTACCGGTGAATCCGATAAACGTAGCGGTCGGCAAAAGCTCTTTCATTGCCTCATGCAGTTTGCCGGATTGCGTACGATGACATTCATCCACGAACACAAAGAGGTTACCTTTAGCTGAAAAGTCCTTCGGCAAGTTCTTTTTTATTTCAGCAACATAATCATCAACATCAAGATTGCCCGTACCACCAGCTCGGCCGAATTTATGCACCAGTGAGCAGAGTAGCCACTTATCTTTTGTATTCAGCTCGGCAAGCAATTCCTTTGAGCTCTTGGTGCGGTGGATTTTCTCATCTACACCGAAAAATACTTTTTCAATCTGCTCGTCGAGTTCGGTGCGATCGGTAAGTAATAGCACTCGAGCATCGGTGATATTTTCCCGAATCCATTTAGCGAGCCAAACCATTGTGAGACTCTTACCGCTTCCTTGCGTGTGCCAGATGATCCCACCCTCATGACGCTGTGCATATTCTCGTGCCGCTTTTACACCAAAATACTGATTGTGCCGAGCGGTCTTTTTGATACCGCTATCAAACACAATAAAGTCATGCACCATTTCCAAAAGTCGCTTTTTCTCACACAACTGCAATATAGACCGATCAAGTCGGCTTTCGTTGCCAAGTCCGGCCTCTTTCCACGTTAGATAATGTTCCTCGGTAGTTTCGGTCGTGCCGTAAAGCAGACCCTCGGTATCATTACCGGCCATAACCAACTGAACCGTGCCAAAGAATGTCTTGATGAATTCCTCTTTTTGGTTGCCGATATTCTGCCGAATACCCTCGGAGACCGAAACAATGCTTCGCTTGAGCTCGAGCACGCCAAGCGCGATGCCGTTTACATACAGCACGACATCTGGTCTCTTGGTGCGGTTACCACGAATAGTTACTTCTTCAGCAACGGCAAAATGATTGTTCTCCGGATTCTCCCAATCAATCGGCCAGACGGTCTGATAGTTTTCTCCCAACTCCTCGCGGACTTTTATGCCGTAGCGAAGCAAACTGTATGTTTCTTTGTTGAGATCATACAGGCTCATTTGCGAATGGTTGGCCGTCTTTTTCAGTTCGCTAATAGCTTTCTGAATAAGGGCTTCGCTATGTCCAGCCCGAGCAAGGAATAAGCGCAAGTAACCCTCCTCGACGTTGCTATTGTCATCGCGTTCCTCCCAATTGCCGAGATAGTCGTATCCGAGCCGATCACGAAACAAGGACACAATGCGATTTTGCGTCTTACGTTCGAGCTGTCCGACTTTGGTTGTGTTTGGTGTATCCATATTATTTTGAGAGTAGTCTTATTTTTCCAGTTAACAGTGTTTGCATCATTCCTTGTTTGAGATTTTGGTATTTAGTGAGTTGCGATTCTAGTTTTTCAATTTCTACATCCATATCGGTGAGGACTGTGGCTATAGCGGTTTGCTCCTTCAATTCAGGGAAACTGACTTCGAAATTTGCCAGATCGTTGGCGTATAAGTGAAAGACTGTTGATCCTTTCACAAATCTCAGTACCGTGTTTTTATTTTGAGAAACAAAGTAGCTAAAATATAGCCCGTCATAGCCTGAATGTAACCTAATCACTAAAATACCTCCTCCAAGAATTATCCCGTTTTCTTTGATGCAACTAGCGGTTGCCAATCCTCGTGGCGTAACATCGGAAGTGGGCATCAGCACATCGTTTGCTTTTGAGTTTGATCACGGTCGTGATCAAACTCTGCGACTTCGCCCAACTTTTTCGTTTCCCACTTGCCACTAAATCCAGGTAAGCGTCGCTTGCCGGTGAGCAATTCCTGCATTGCACCACGCTTGATGCTCTTTTTCTTTTCGATCAGCTTCTCCAATTTCTCAATCAAAGCATCCGTATCGGACAAAGCGGTAGCAATGGCGGATTGCTCTTTTTTGTTGGAAGGGATAGCAAAAACCAGACTTTTAATTTGACCGCCAGTCACCAACGGCTGGCCTGAACCGAAAATAATCTTGTTAATTCTAAAATTTATTAATTGGTAGTAAGAAAAATTAATATCAATCTCTGGCGGATATGTGACCATGAGAGTATTATCCGAAACGCAGTATTTCCCACTAACTTTGTTTACTGTTCCAGCGTTTGCACCGACTCTGGCAATCAAAATTTTGTCTCCTGAGTAATCTGCTTGTTTTCTCTTGCCAATAATTCCTGTAGAGCCGTAAATTGGATAATCGCCTGATTCGTTGGTTGTTTTTGATTTGCCAGAAGCTACCGAAAGAGTGAAATCTTTCATTTCTTTTACGTCCCAATCAGCCGGAATCACACCGACCTCGGTCTGTTTGTAGCCCTTTGGAATTGTTTGCATCAATGTAGTCATACTTGTTTTCTGTTAATCAGATCGTAGGCCAAGCTCGCAAGAGAGATATAGTGAATGGCTAAATTTTTATCCAGTTTGCGTGCCGGTGTGTGAGCTTTCTCGTTCCTCAAAAACTGAATCGCCATGTGCAAAAATTTAATACCCTCAAAGAAATCGCTCTCGACCCCATCTACTGGCTGGTGACCAAAAATCTTTTCGTAATTTGAAGCACTAAAGGCATCTGTCGCTTTTTCCTTTCCAGAAACATCTTTCAATTTCTTCCTGACAACCTTATAGGCTTCCTCAACGGCGTTAAAATAGTGCCCGTCATTTAGAAGTTTTTGCACATGATCAAAAATATCTTTCTGCAAAAGAATGTTAATATTGCCGTCTTTGAATGTTGCTTCGGATTTACTCTCTTTTTTGTCCGTCTTTTTGCCCGACAGCCTCTCTGCGACCGCCTTCCCGGCTTGCATTCTTTTCTCCGGGAAATCTTCCTTCTTAAGGTTATCTATAAGAATCTGGTTCTCAACATATTCGAGCAATTTGGTGACACTTTTCCCGACGAGTTTGTCATCTGCATTTAACCATAGGCCCCTAAGTCGATTTGCTTTTGAACCACTGCCATAGAGATATTTTT
>Ga0075773_157_pt1 | contig 6851 bp, 10 predicted proteins | sample RifGroC1_FD_67866 | JGI IMG/M metagenome (GOLD analysis project Ga0075773, IMG submission 67866) | Microgenomates bacterium GW2011_GWC1_41_8
CGCCCGCCGAGCCCAGCCAGTTCCGTTCGGATATTTTCAAACAGACACCGCAGATCATGATTTCCAATTATTGAAGTTCAAAGAAAACGATTTTTATGATTGTGTCCTATGTTTAACTTCCAATATAGCATGTAGTCTTTCAGCCGGATAACCGGTTCTGAGAAAAACTTGCTCGCTTAGTTCGTTGAGTATTCTGACTGACTCCTGACCCGGAAAATGATCGCGGTTCGCACCATCAGGACAACTTACTGCGTACAAATCTTCCCACACTTGAAAGTATGTTTTTGCATCCCCCTTTAAGTTAGTATTGGGTAGTTCCCAGTCTTGAACTTCCCATTTATCTTCCGGGCATATATCAGTCAGAGGGGTACATTTATATGGTTTAAAAGGTAAAACTAGTTCATGAGCCATGTTGTTGGATATATTCTTTTAATGTCCCGATCGCTACCCGTTCCTGTTTCATACTGTCCCGATCGCGTACGGTTACTGTGTTATCTTGTAGTGTGTCATAATCAATCGTAATACAAAAAGGCGTCCCGATTTCATCTTGCGCAAAATATCTCTTACCGATATTTCCCCGGTCATCCCCCGAGTGGGAAAACTGCCGCTTTATACGGAGCAAGATGTTTGGGTAGTTTTAGGACGATTCGTTTTTTTCCGTCAATTTCCCCGCCTGCATCGCTTTGCGAAGCATTGCGGGCAGGCTCTTCATGATATGTATCAAAAAGAATTGCGAGTAATGTTCGGTCCATGCCAAACGTTGGTTCAAGGGCGTGAGGAATAAATTTTTCTCCCGTCTGTTGATCGGTATAGCGCAAATCAACGCCCGATTTTTCCATATGGTTTTTCAAGTCAAAATCAGTACGATAAGCAAGACCATACAGCTCCTTAAATCCAAATGGATATTTGTACTCGATATCTTCAGTCCGTTTTGAATAGTGTGAGCGTTCTTCGTCTGTGTGAGGACGCCAGCGCAGGTTCTCAGGTTTTAGGTGTAAGATGTCTGTTGACCACTTCCACATCTCTTCTTTCCAGGACTCAAATAATTTCTCCCAGCCTTGCCGGCCGGCCGGCAGGTCTTCTTTTGGATTGAAAAAGTATTCAAATTCTGCCAAATTAAATTGCAGTGTTCGAAACGTGAATTTACCCGGCGTTATTTCATTCCGAAACGCGGCTCCTGATTGGGCTAAACCAAAGGGAAGTTTTGGAGACATAGTATCCAAAACATTTTTGAAATTCACAAACATGCCTTGAGCAATTTCGCCGCGCAAATAGGCGAGATTTTCCACACACCGGACAGGGAATCTTGTTCTCCGAAATTATCTGATCTAGTTCGTCGAGAGTTTTACCTTCAACCTTAATTTCTTTATTTTGCCCCTCGAAATATTCTTCGATCAAATGGTCTGCTCGTTTTCTGTTTTGACATTCTTTACAATCAACGACAGCATCCGTAAAACTTGCCGTATGACCGGACGCTTCCCAAACCTTTGGGTTCATCAAAATATTCGTATCGAGTCCGAGCATGTCTTCACGTTTCGTCACAAAGTGATCCCACCAGAGATTTTTTATATTTCTCAAAAGTTCCACACCGAGTGGTCCATAATCGTACGTATTGGCCAATCCTCCGTAAATCTCAGATCCGGGATAAACAAATCCACGGCGTTTAGCCAAAGAAGTGATGTTGTTAAACAGATCAACCATGATGTTTTGATTGTATCATGCTTAAGCCAAATCAGTTGGAGAAACGTATTTCATTGAAAATGCTTTTGCTACTCCTTTGCAGGTGAGTTTTCCATTGTACGTATTAATCCCTTTCATGAGCTCTAGTGATTGTTTTGCCGCATCCTCGAGTCCGTTCTGAGCGATTATTTCTACATACGGAAGCGTTGCGTTTGTCAGTGCAATAGTTGAAGTTCGGGGAACAGCGCCGGGCATATTGGTTACGCAGTAATGAATGATCCCGTCTACTTCATATATAGGGTTTTCGTGTGTGGTTGGTTTGCTTGTGTCTGTTGAACCGCCTTGATCGATTGCCACGTCGACAATGACGGTACCGGGTTCCATACGTTTCAACATTTGTTTCGTTATCAAATGAGGTGCTTTCTCGCCCGTGATATAGACACCGGATATAACAAGATCAGCTTTTGAGACTTCTTCTTCAATAATGAGCTGGTGGGACACGCGCGTTTTTACCGTTGCTCCAAATATATCGTCGAGTTCTCGAAGTCGTTCAAGATTTCTTCCGAGCATGGTGACATCTGCGCCCATGCCGATAGCCACTTTTGCCGCGTTTGTCGAAACAACGCCGGTACCTAAAATGACCACTTTTGCGGGAAGCGTTCCGGGGACGCTCGTAATCAACTGGCCTTTTCCACCGTTTGGTTTTTGCAGGAAATAGGCACCGATGTGGATACTCATTCTTCCCGCCACTTCACTCATCGGAGTTAACAGCGGCAGTGACCGGTCGGGGAGTTCTACGGTTTCGTAGGCGACTGCATGCACCTTTTTCTGCAAAAGCACTTCTGTCAAACGTTTTTCGGCAGCGAGATGAAGGTAAGTAAACAAAACGAGGTTTTTTCTCAGATACGGATATTCAGATGGCTGAGGTTCTTTTACTTTTACGATCATATCGGATCGTTTGTATACCGCTCCTGCCTGTGCAACAATTTCTGCACCCGCCTTTTTGTAATCGTCATTTGAGAAGCCGGATCCGACACCTGCGTCTTTTTGTATGAGAACGGTGTGTTTCTTTTGAGTGAGAGCATGAACGCCTGACGGAGTCAAGCCGACTCTGTTTTCACCGATTTTTATTTCTTTGACGGTGCCGATGGTCATAATAAGTATTTAGTCGTATATAATATCAAAACCATTCATTGTCATGTACTACGTACGGCGCTTAAAGCCACGGACTTTAGCTTTTAAAAAGCTTCGTGCTTCAGCACGTACGTAGTTTACTATGCTATGAATTTTGTAATATAGAGACAAATTATATACAATAAGTTATGTGGGATATGGTACAAAGGGCCTATCTAAGACTTACTCTTCATGAGAAATAATACTGTTGAAGTATGCACTATTGGACAGTAACACTAATTAATTCAACTTTTTCTGTTCCTCCGCTAACTGATTCCTCGAGTACCGCAAAACCAACGTCCGGACAGTAATACTTGTATTCATTTGCATTTTCATCAATTTTGTTCCAATCTCTTGTTTGTAAACAATTCTCAAATGTTCCATAGGCAACAGTAACCTTCTTATCGGTGGCAACAATATCTCCCATGTCTTCGGCTTTACCTTGGTAATACTCCTGACGGTATGAATCGCTTGGTTTCGGATTTGCCGGCATTATGATTCCCGGCTTAGCTCCATCAATTCCTGCTTCCCAAGCTCCTTTATGATCCTTAAGCTTACCGTTCTCATAATTATCAACGTCTTCGCCGAAATACCAAACGTTACCTTCTTTATCTTGTGCATACCAATCTCTTGTATCTTCTACTAGCTCGTTATTCAACCATACTCTATCTCGAACAATCGTAGCCGTTACACCCATTACCTGCCGTGTCTCATTGGTAACTTCTACTTCAATTTGCTCTCGCTCTTCGTCCGTCTTATTTTCATATCGAAATTTTGTACCAGGTTTTAAGGTGAAGTACTTATTGTCAATATGTGGAACAAAATCATCAGGATTAATTGTTGGATTATATTCTGTAGTTACCGTTTCAGAGGTATTGCTTTGATTACTCGTACGTTGACTTTTGTACCAATTTAAAACCCCACCAATAATGAATACAAACGCGGCTAAACCAATAATAGTGTAGACTAATTTATTTTGCATAGCTATTTTTCTAACCTTTCGGTGCGTGGTTGACTATGTTGAGACCTTTTTATTGTGTAGCATTCTCTGTAGGCAGTGGATTATCTCCAGTTTCTATTTGTACATCGCCGCCGGTATCGGAGTCAATTCTCTCACCTCTTCTCAAAAGATCTTCAAGTTGATTGAAAGGAAAAGGTTGACTTTCTCCATTATTTGATTGTTGTTCATCTATCTCTGGCATACTATTCACCTCCTGAAGGCAGTTTGCGGAGGCGAGAGGATTCGAACCTCTGATAGCCTTGCGACTATACTTGTTTTCAAGACAAGCCCGATCGTCCGCTCCGGCACGCCTCCGAGTTCGCTTATTATACTTGGTAAACCCGAATCCTGCAAAGACTTTATCATCTGGCAATTGCAAAAGTGGAGTAAACTGTATCTATATGAAAATAGCCATATTTAATCCAAAAAATGAGTTTACGAAAGAACAGCAAATAAAACTTTCTCAACTAGGTGAAGTAGTTTATACGAAAACACGTGACGAGTTACCTCTTAACAAACTACTAGAAATGGCTAAGAATGCCGATATTCTCGGTGTTGACCCTGATCCACTTGGTGGATTTGAAAAAGCAAAAAAAGTTTTAACAAAAATAGCAGAATCACTTCCCAATTTAAAAGGAGTAGCGTTATCAACAACAGCATATGGTTGGATTGATGTTACATACTTCAAAAAAAGAAATATTCCTGTTAGCAATATTCCCGGTTATTCAAGAGAATCAGTTGCTGAACATGCGTTTGCGTTACTTTTATGTTTAGCAAAGCGAATTATCATTTCTGATAGAAAAACACAAAAAGGGAATTATGAACTCGAAATGGGTTTTGAATTAAAGGAAAAGACGCTTGGTATTATTGGTCTTGGGAATATAGGCAGTCGGGTATCCGAGATAGGAAAATGTTTCGGAATGAGAGTTATTGCCTATAATAAATCGAAAAAGCGAATGAAAGGTGTAACGATGAAGTCTCTTGATGGAGTCTTAAGAAATTCTGATGCGTTATCGTTGCACGTGACTGACAATCCTGGAAATAAAAAAATGATTAGCAAGAAAGAAATAGATAAGATGAAGGAAAGGGTAATTATTGTTAATACAGTTGATAGGGCAATAGTGGATGAGAAAGCAATGGCAAATGCAATTAAATCTGGTAAAGTTGGTGGATATGCCTATGAAGCAGAAGATTTAGAACATACGCCTTTGGCAAAAATAGAAAATGCAATTGGATTAAAAGGTTTTGGATGGTATACAAAAGATGCTTTAGAAAATCTGTTTGAGATCTGGGCGGAAAATATTATTTCTGTAGCAAAGGGAAAACCGATACATGTGATAAAATAATAGTATATGCAAACAAAAATATTAAATTATCGAATTATTATTACTCCTGATCGGCAGACAGGTACCAATAAACCTGGTTATACTGCTATATGTCCCACGCTCGGTGTTGCAGATGATGGTGACACTATTGAGGAAGCGATTCAAAATGTAAAGGGAGCGATTCAATCCTATGTTGATAGTTTAATTAAGGATAAGCAATCTGTTCCAATTGACAACTTAGAACAAGATATCGTAACAACTACCCAAATTGAAGCTCCCGCACGATTTCAATTTCAATAGGCGTATGACCAAGCTGCCGCAAGTTAAACCAAAAAAGCTTGAAAAAGTACTTCTAAAACTTGGATTTGAGTCTCGATCAGGAAAAGGAAGTCACCGAGTATTTAAACATCCAGATGGTAGACGAACCGTACTTCCCATTCATAATCGTCCAGTAAGAACCGGTACACTTCGAGCAATTCTAAAGCAAGTTGATATATCACTAGAAGAATTTCTAGATATGCTGTGATTCAGGTGATAACTCTTCTTTAAGCATTCACCCCAATCAAGTATAATGAAGGTATGGCAGACGATGTGCAAAACAAACAAAGGCCGGATCAAGGTCAACCAACTCAACAGCCAATGACTCAGCCGGTAAGTGTGGGCATGGCAAAAGAGCAGGAGATGCCTGCATCTTCCGATATTCAGCTGGAAGATGTTCAGGAATATGAAGTGCCGAAAGAAGTTTCCGCTCATGTCCAGATTCAGAAACAAATACCCGATATTCCACCGGATCTAAAACAGATGGGGGTTACTCATGCACCTTCTGACCAAACAATTTCAGACACCACATCTTTGGCAAAGAAGACGCCACTCACTGATGACCAAATAAACGACGGACTTCAAAAACCTCCCACTGATAGTTTTAGGTGGTTTGCCGAGTGGTGTTTGAAACAACTAAAACTCATGCATGTACATTTGACAAAAGTAAAAGGGAGATATATTAGAGTTACAGATGAGAAGTGAGTATTGTTGTCATTGCGAACGAAGTGAAGCAATCCCATAAATAATAGATTGCGGAGCCCGTCCTGAGTGAAACGAAGGATCCCATTCCTCGCAATGACGTTTAATAAATGGACCTAAGTTTTTTAGACGATATCGTATTTCGCGCGCAAGTCATATTTATTGCGCTTCTTGTTATCGCGCTTTCCGCGGGAGGTATTCTCGTGCTGTCATACGCTTTTATTCTCTGGCTTAAAGTTAAAAACCGTGAGGAAAAGGCGCTTGATTATATTCTTTTGCAGGTGGCTGTTCCCCGTGATAACGAAATAAAAATTGATGCTGCTGAACAATTTTTTTCATCTTTTGCATCCCTCAAAAAGAGTGGATGGAAGACGCGCATTACGGGACAGCCGCATATGACGTTTGAAATAGTTGCCACACCGGGTGATATTCGCTTTTATGTATCAGTGCCGAAAAAACTCAGAGACTTTATTGAAAAACAGATATACGGCGCCTATCCGGGAGCTGATATACGGCCTGTTTCTGAATATAATATTTTCACGCAAAGTGGAAAAGTAGCGTTTACTTCGATGAAGCTTGCAAACGATGATTATAAACTCTGGCACGCTAATCAGGCAGCCCGGTATAACATTCTCAATGGTATCATGCATCCG
>Ga0075773_172_pt1 | contig 6423 bp, 7 predicted proteins | sample RifGroC1_FD_67866 | JGI IMG/M metagenome (GOLD analysis project Ga0075773, IMG submission 67866) | Microgenomates bacterium GW2011_GWC1_41_8
TGAAGTAAAGCAGTATAAGTCTTTTTCACTTGCCGATTCTTGAATTGGCCCTGTAGATTATTGTAAGCAAGCTGATTTTTAGCCACAATCAATACCCCACTAGTCTCCTTATCAAGTCTATGAACTATGCCAGAGCGAAATGCTTTCATTCCTGCGAGTTTATAGTCTTTTATGTCTAACCAGTTTTGAATAACCGGCGTTGACCCTACAGTTGAAGCGTCATTCACAATCCAGCCTGCTGGCTTGCCTAAAATTAAAATTGCATCATCTTCGAAAACAATTTCGGGGTCAATCATGGCTACCATTTTAACAGAAAATTCACCGGATTAGAGAACAACCTAGTTGAAATATATAAAAAAGAAGTCCTTATTTTTCCCTTTTTGCTTGATCTTTTGCGCACAGAGTAGCCTCAGGGTAAACCATTAATCTATCAGTGTTAATCATTTTGCCACAATCTTCACAGATGCCATACCTACCGATTTTAATCATCGTAAGGGCTTTGCGAGTTTGGATTATCTTCTTATCAAGTTGCTCTTTAATTGCTGAGGTTCGTGCGTGGCCAAATTGCTCGGCTGCATCCGCATCGGGCGACGCGTTGTCTACGATGCGAGTAGAATCGATAAAAGGGTCTTCTTTGGAGATAGTCTTTTTTCTCTTCTCAAGATCTTTGAGCTTTCTTTTCAAAAACATACCCACAGGTTTAAGCAGGTTGGCTGGAAATTTGATAGCAGAACTTCTGGATTTAGTTTTTTTGACTTTCTTTGTTTTTTTTACTTCTTTGTGTTTATTCATAATCCCAATCTTGCTAAACTAAAAACTCCCAAAAATGCCACGAACGAAAAAACTGCCGACACGATAATATCGCTCTTGCCCACAAAGGATATCATAGTTGGGAAATATGCTGCAATACCAGCTCTAACAAGAAAAAAAATTCCAAGTATCATCAGACCAGAAAACCCGACCCTACCCGACCTGTACCAAACAAATGATTTATAATGTGAATCGAAATAGAAAAAAAGTGAAAATAGAAGTAATAGCCCGGTTGCAATTAGAAGAGACTCTAAGTGGGCAGTTATAAAGTTATACACTGCCATTACCCAAAGCCAAGTAATACTTCCTAATGTAGCGGCTTCTATTACCTCAAAAATTCTAAGCTGAAAACGGAGCACTCCCACAATGAGCCCACCAGAAAGTCCCAACAAAACAAACCAAAACCACCATGCCGGCAGAATAAATTTAGCGATAAAATAACCCAAAGACAGCAATAAAATCATATAAAAACCAGTCGAAAATATCTGTCCTTGAGTGTAATCCTCTTTCAGTCTGCGCCAAAAGACAAACAAAAACAAAAGTGCACCTATTATCGTTATAATGATTTTTAAAATTTGCATTGCTAAAACCGCCTGCATGATGATATCAATCCCGGCTAAGTTTTGTAAAGTAGATGAAAAACTGTTTGCGTGAGTCAGTATAATTAAGCAATAGTGTTAGAAACACCACATGTGGTCGTAGGCGCTGCAATCGCCACAAAAATCCCAAACCCACTAATTGCTCTACCTTTGGCTTTGGCAAGCCATTTCGTCCTGGATATGGTCCCGCATTGGAATCCACATCTGAATCTGGAAAAAAACAAAACCGGCAAGATTGGTGCCGGGACAAACTTTTTTATTGCAGCCGATGTAGCACTTTCCCTAATGTTAGGTTTTGCAATAGCAGTAAAAGCGCTCCCAAACACAAGCCATGCACTAATAATTTTATTGTCCGCTTTTGTGGCTGTATTACCAGACCTTGTCGAGGCTCCATATTACTATTTAAATTCCAAATCAAGAAGTATTCAAAAATGGGTAGAATTTCAAAAGGCCATACAATCTGACACTTCGATTCTTCTGGGGTTAATAACCCAATTTGCAACAGTTATTGCAGCTTTCGTTTGGATTGGCTAACAAGCTAGCTTGTCACACGTTCAACATAATCACCAGACCTGGTATCTACTCGCACCTTATCCCCAACTTTAATAAAAAGTGGCACTTTCACACTTAGCCCGTTTTCAAGCTTTGCCGGCTTGTAAATGTTACTTGCCGTATTACCCTTAACGCCCGGTGCAGTGTCCTCCACTTTTAAAGTCACTTTTGGAGGAATGTCAATTGATAATGCCTTCGAGTCCCAAAAAAGTACATCAGCAATCCCACAATGAAAAGCCTTTTGATTGCAGGCATCTGCTTCGGCTTGGCACAAATAACCAAAATGCTTGCAGTTTTTTTAATCCCGGCATTCATCCTGTACTGCTTAATGATTTATTTTTTCAGGGATTTTAATGCAAATTTTTTGTTTAATTTTCAGAATAAAAATACAAAGAAAATATCTGACATAGTTTTGTCTTTATTTATTGTTTTTGTGATAGGATTGCTTATAATAAACACAGCGTACCTTTTCAAAGGGACTTTCACGCCACTGGGCAAATACAGCAAGCAGGAATTCATGAGCTCCACTTTCAAGAATCTTTATGAAAATAATCTGGTTAATTGGATTCCGATTCCACTGCCGAAGCAGTATGTCCTTGGGCACGACCAGGCCCAGTGGCAGGCAAAAGACGAAGTAAGAGGATTCTTCTTCTGGGGAAATATTGCAGAGAGATTCAGGAGCTATTATGTGCTGCACTTGCTGATAAAAACACCGATTGCAATTTTTGTTCTCATCTTTTTGGGATTTTTGTATTTCAGGAAGCTTACAATCCCGGAAATCTTCATGATATTCTATATTTTCCTGATTCTGTTCATGCTTACTTTTTTCAGCAAGCTTGCCATAGGCTACAGGCACGTGCTTTCAGTCTATCCTTTGCTTTGCCTCTTTTCAGCCAGGATACTGAAAGATGGCATCCCAAAAAATAAAATTGTTACGGCATTAATAGCAGCCTCGGCTTTATGGTACTTGGCAAGCTCTTTGCTTGTTTTCCCCCATCATCTTGCCTATTTCAACGAATTCATAGGCGTGAAAAACGGCTACAAGTACACAATCGACTCAAACCTTGACTGGGAGCAGGACTTGGACTTGGTGAAAAAATACACAAGCCAAAACAAAAATGTCCTTGTTGACCCTGGATGCCAGCCTGTAACCGGCAGGATTCTGGTGCCTGCAAACAGCCTCCAGTTCCAGAAATGGGTTTGCTACCAATGGCTCAAGCAAAACTTCAACCCAGTTGATTACATTGGCTATTCATGGCTTGTTTACGATGTCAAAGGGCAGTGGCAGCAGACTGATAAAGGATTTGTTTTTATAAAAGAATAATCACTTCCCAAAAAACGGGACAGTGTTCGTGCTTTCGTTGGTGACTCGACAATGATTAATGATTGAGCCATAGTAAAGGATTGTAACAAACTTGTTCAATGGTACAACAAATAAGATATGAATAATACTACCCGAAAGAAAGAGAATATACAAATGATCTTATGTCTGGATTTACTCGTTATATCTTAGCAATCTTAACAAGTGGTGCATCTGACGTTAGTCGCGCAAGGATGTCGCCGGAATTTTTTATGAGTGTCGTTTTTTTCTTCGACTGTAATAAAAACTACCGTATATACGGACGTACAAAGATATAATCCATACTATTGATCCTCCCATCACCATTGGTATCTAAAGAAGGAGTATTAGTGTAATAACTTCGTAAAATTGCATAGAGTTCAGTAGTTGATATCTTCCCGTCTTTTGGATTGTTGTCTCCGGGGATAGGAATGATGGTTGGAGTAGGTATTGGTGTTGAAGTAGGTATTGCAGTAGGTGCTGCACACGTGAAAGTTTTGGGAGAACTGGTAAGAAGCACATTACTACCCCCTACGGTACCATCGGGAAGAATATTAATTGCAAAGGCGGATATAGAGTGTGACTTTCCATCTTTAAGAGAGCTGGGTGTTGTGTAGGTATAGCCATGGTTGTTTGTACCACCACACAGTGGTTCAAGATCAACTCTTGTCTGATTTGCAGTTGTTTCACCTATATAGGTAGAACCATCGTAGAATTGTACTTTCAGTGTCTGACTAAATTTATCTGCATCACACGTCCATCCTGAAAAAGAGGTACAAGATGCTGAGTCTAAATAGCCAACGGGAGGAGTATTGGCGGGCTGACTACTAAGTTCAACAACAACAGGCAAATGATCGGAAAACTGAAGCGATTGCTCAACGTAAGCATTTCTGCATCTTCAATACGTTTCAAAACAGGAGCCGCATCTGCAAAATCATATCTAAGATTAAAATCTCCCATAATAACCATGGGTATCCCATCACTTCGAAATTGATCGATAAACGGAAGAAGATGCGTATCAAGGGTAAGTGCCTGCGTACCCGGTTGAGGATGAAGATTGATAAAACGTATTCTGCCAACAGGAGTGTCAACGACTATAGCCTCAGCTCCTTGACTATTAGATGCAGCAGTTGACGTGGAAACAATCGGAGGTATGATCGGCGTATTATGTAAAAATACCCGGTACCACCACATTTCGCGGCTTCCTTGCTGGGCGTGGATATATTCTCGTTCAGTAACGGTATACCCTGGTGCTGTTAAAGCTACGGCGTCTTTAAGATATTGTATGTGATCAAAATCGCATGCATCACTGTCTTTTTGCTTCACAACTTCCTGTAAGGCGGCAACAGAAACACCATTGTTTTTTATAAAGCTGACAATTGCCTGCATATTTTGTTTATTGGTGAGACTGCATAAACCACCCGGCGGGTCACTTAGGACGTTAAATATCATTATTTTTGTCGAAGTTGCGGCGTAACTGATTGACGGTATTCTTGAAAAAAGAAGCAAATAGATAAGAAAGATGGGAAGTGCGAATTTTATTTTCATAATGGAGATTGTTTAAACCCCTTATAATTATAATAGTATGAATGCAGCTGAAAAACAACTCTGGCCTCCGGATGCTTTTGGTGTACGGAAGCGCTGCTTAAAAGAGTAAAAGGGGTGAAAAAAGTAACCAGAATCACCCGTATTGCCGGGCCGCGATAGATCCGAAGATACACAAGCTTTTCTCTTCTTAACAATTGTAATTTAGTAATTTTCTATTCTTCAGAAAATTTTAAGTCCAAAAATGATATAATACGCTTTCTTTGTATGCACATTGACATACTTCTCCAACCTATTCCGGGTTCCGGCATATAATTCCACCTTTCTTATTAGCAAGAATTGCGGGAACTATGCGGTTCTGCTGGTATTGCAGAAGGAGAAAACGGTTATTCGGTTAAATTTGCGAAATAAAGCCTCCAGACGGAGAACTGGATGAAGCTTTTGACAAAGGCGTCAAAACCTTCAAAACAGTTCTTCGTGTTTCTATTTCAGTAACAGGAGGTTTCATATGTTTCGCAGAATTAAGAAGTTTGTTTTAGCGTTCTGTGTTGGTTTGTTATCGGTTTCGTTCTTGGTCCGATAGCCGGAGGTATTATCGCCGATTTTATCGGTATGCGGGGGGCGTTTTTTGTTTTTGGAGCTCTCTTCCTTATGCTCACTCTTCCGGTTATTTTTGTGCGCAGAAATATTCAATTTTATGAAAAAAAAGCGGCTTGATGATATTTTAATATCGCAAAACCTTGCATCGGACAAAAACGACGCGTTTATTGTCGTTACCGAGGGCAGGGTGTTTGTTGACGGGCAGAAAGCAGTTTCTCCTTCACAGCTTGTTCCGGCCGGCGCCGACATTGCGGTTTGTAAAAACGACGGGTATGTCGGGCGGGGAGCGCTGAAACTCGAAGGAGCAATAAAAGATTTCGGCCTACAGCCACAAGGGAAAATATGCGCGGATATTGGGGCGGCAACGGGCGGATTTACGGAGGTTTTGCTGAAATACGGGGCAAAAAAGGTGTATGCCATTGACACCGCGAAAGGCAAGCTTGCAGAAAAAATTCGCAAAGATGAACGGGTTGCCGTCATGGAAGACACGAACATCCTGTACCTTAATGCATTGCCTGAACGTGTGGATTTAGCTACTATTGATGTATCATTCACATCGCTCCGATTGGTGCTTCCGGCGCTAGAAAAGTTTTTGATAAAGGGTGGAGAGGTTGTTGCCCTGTTCAAGCCCCAGTATGAAACACGCGACCACGACATGTTAAAGCATGGTATCGTGAGGGATGACGTGGCGCGCGAAGGATTATTGCTTGATTTTAAGAGGTGGCTTGAAAACACTGATTGGACGCTTGATGGAAGCATTAAGTCTCCTATACGAGGGTCAAAAGGAAACACGGAATATCTTTTATATTTACGAAAATGATTTTTTCAATTCTATCATTTGTTTTTCTTATCGCAATCCTCGTTCTTGTGCATGAATGGGGCCATTTTTGGACTGCACGCAAGCTTAAAATAAAAGTTGAGGAATTCGGCTTTGGGTTTCCTCCGCGAGTGGGCGGAATTACAAAGAACGGCATTCTC
>Ga0075773_170_pt1 | contig 5945 bp, 8 predicted proteins | sample RifGroC1_FD_67866 | JGI IMG/M metagenome (GOLD analysis project Ga0075773, IMG submission 67866) | Microgenomates bacterium GW2011_GWC1_41_8
AAACAACCCGGTCCGTATCAGCGAGGCGGCTAATGCGATTCCGATAAGCAGCCATATTTGGCTCAAAGGTTTTTTGTCGAATAACGCGTCAATCGTCTTCCCCTGCAAATACGGAGTAACAAGATTCAGCGCCTGAATAAGCGCTATAAAGACAAATACTTTTGCCACCGCCCATTTAAACGGACGGTAAACCTCAAAAACTTTCTTTAAGAACTGTTTTAGCTTCATTCTGACGCTCCCTTTCTTGTGTTTTGGTGTTTTTAAGATTGATATTATATTGTAAAAGAACTTGTATAGAAAATACACTATTTACATGATTTGTCAATAGTGATCGATTTTGTTGAATTTTTAAGAATCGTGGTAGAATTAAAGCGATTTGTTAGTAAATTTTTCCATGATATTTCTTACAGGGCATCATAATGCTGGTAAAAGTACTCTTGCCGCCTGGTTTAAATCAATCGGCTTTTTGCATGTGGAAACTGGCGACATAGTGAGAGGTTGTTATAAATCGACATGCGCAACAAAGTTATTTGGAGAATGGGCTCACGAGATCAATTCCGTAAACCCAGATTATTTTAATGAGCTTATTTTAAAACATATCCAAGAAGCTTATCATTCATTTTTTAATGCGGATAAGGTAATAATCACTGGGAATAGGCAGTTGGGCGGTATTAATTATTTAATAAGACATATTCAGGAGGGAGAATGTAAGCACTCTATTATTTTTCTAGAGGTTCTGGAAGAAGAATTATATCGCAGACAAATAGAGAGAAAAGACAGGATAATTAGAGATCTAACATTCAATAAATTTATTAATGAATATCTTGCGTATGATAAAAATATGGGAATTGATAATATTAAAAAAGGAGCTGACTATATTATTAATGGCAATAGAGACACTGATGATATTATCAAAGATGCATCGTTTATATTAAGAAAAATCGGTTATTGTATATAATTTATAAATTTTAAATATGTCTCATTTAACATTGCCCTGTCATTGGAGTAAGGAAGTTATAGAAAATATTTTAACAAATAGCGATAACCGCGATATGGATATTGTTGAAATATATGGCGCATTGGCGGGCGACATTCCTATCGGTCATGGCAGATCCAGCAAAAGCGTTACCCCGATTTCAAAGGAGGAATCCATAGAATTCCGCAAATTTATCAGATCAAAAGGCATCAATTTCACTTATCTTATCAACGCGCCTTTTTCTTTCCACAATGAATCACAAAAGATTTTAGTTAGAGAATATTTAGAATGGATTTTAGGTGAATTCAAGCCAGACGCCTTAACAATTTCATCGCGAGAATTAATGCAATTTGTAAGAGAAATGGATAGGCGCATACCAATCCACATATCAACTATTGCTGGAATAAAAACAGCAGCGGAGTTAGAGAGTTATTTGGACATAAGACCATCAAGAATCGTGCCTCATCATGATTGTGGTAAGCGTTTTGGTGATCTGGCAAAACTGGTAGAGGTTGGCAATGATCATGGGGTAGACATTGAATTGCTTTCCACAGAAAGTTGTTTATTCGAATGTCCCCACAGAGACGCTCATTATGAATGTCTATCAAAGAAAGATAAAGATGCCGGCTTTCATACTTCATGCAATACGGCAAAGTTAAATAGCCCACGTGAATTTTTAAGGGCAGGAGGAGTTATTCGCCCGGAAGACACCGCCTTTTACGAGCAATTAGGCATTAAATACTTCAAAATATCCGGTCGTTCAAAGTCAGAGGCATGGCTACCGGAAGTTGTAAAAGCATATTTGAATAGAAGCTATGATGGTAATCTTATGCGTTTATTAGGCATAGATCCGTCTCTTAAAGCGGAAAATTGGATTTATATAAATAACAAGAGTTTAGACGGTTTTATAGAGAATTATCCGAGAAATAGAAATGAATCTGATGAAATAGCTTATTGCGATCGATGGACTTCGAAACTATATAAAGAAGGAGAATTTCGTCTTTTAGACGGCACAAATTTTACTATTAATGGAGACACCCTTGAATTAAAGGACCTCGGTCAGAATGCGGAACAAATAATATCATTTGAAGCAAAGAAATTAAGATAAATTTTAAATCGGATACGATGAATTATATAACTAAAAACTTTGACAATGATTTGATTGACTGCTCTATAACAAGTAATTACGATGAAGAGTATATTAATATTTACCCAACTCTAAAAGAACAAGAACTGTTGTATTTGGCCTGCAAATATCCGCGCAATCCAGGATGTTGTGATGTAAAGAGTAAAATAAGGAGTCGTTTACCCTATTTTTTATCGTATCATCGAAACTATTTCAAATGATATCTATTATATTCAAGAGCCCGAAATTTTTAATTGTGATTTGAGGGGATATGATGTTATTTGGCTGCAAAATCCTAATTTATTTTCCGGCAATACGCACGACAGAGATAGATTGAAAAAGTTGATTAAAAATAATACTGCCACGTTGTTTGTGGTGGACGAGGCAGGCATGCTTACTTTAATCGAATGGGAAAAGTACAGTTTAATGACCTATTGCAAGGAAATAGACAACTTGATAATCCTATCAACCTTTAGTAAGATTTACGGAATGAGTGGTTTGCGGGCGGGTTTTGCCACTGGCAATGCCAAGGTGTTAAAGATGATAGAGAAATATTCCCTGACTTTTCCGTTATCGGCAGTGACTGAATTTTTTCTGGATAATATTTTGGGAAAAGAGAATGAAGTCGGATATTTTAGAAAAAAAATTAGTTCTAATAAAGACAATTTAGAAAAGCTGATGGAACGAGATCGCGATGTATTTTTGAAGCACAATTTAACAAATTGCATCTTTGCCTATCATAAGAGCAAAAATTTGAGCGAGGAGCTCTTAAGACGCGGCATCATAACTTTGGAATTAGACAGGGTGCTGGGAGTTGAAGAAAAAAGATATGTCCGCATCGCTGTTCATTCCTCAAATAGGACGTACAATTTATTGCGAGATGCTATTTTTGAAGTTCTGAGTTTAAAAGATTAATCATGAGAAAGAAAACCGATTTTGCGCCATTTAATGTTGGGGTGGTTCATAACCCATTGCCTTTTAAAATTGCGGCATCTTTGCCAAAATTTGAATCAGTAAAAATTAGCTATCCTAGCAGATTAAATGCTATGGCCATTGATCCAAGCATGATAGCCCGAGACGGAAGCATGCAATATGCGCCTGGCGAAATAATATTTAAAGTTGGCATATATAAACAAATCAGTATAAAATTATCCAAAACAAGCGGAGAAATTATAATCGATAGAGGATCAAAACGCGAGCCTCTTATTATGCACGCCGCCTTAATTATGAAGCGAGCCCTTAATTTTAATGTCGGATTGGAGATTAATGTTGAAAATTCTTTAGAACTCCGTCATGTGGGGCTGGGGTCAAGTAGCGGTTTAATAGCTTCAGTGGCTGTTTGCATTAATGAGTTGTTTGGTAAGCCATTGTCCGATGATGTTTTATTAAGATACTTAGCGCAAAATCACGGAGAAGAAATAGACAATAATTTTCATAATCTTATGCCAGTGCAATGTATAGGAGGGTCGGCCGCGGCCGGTTTATATGGGGGCGCCATGATTATTATCGCGGGACATAATCGCGTAATAAGTTCTCTAGAGTTGGATCAAAAATACAAAGCAGTCATTGGCATTCCCGAAGATTTTCAAGAGATGGATTCCAAAACTCTTCTTGAGAAGGAAATAAAAAGCTTTCCGAAGTTTATGCGATGCGGGAAAAAATATGGACCCATCATAGCTTATAATATTTTACATAAGGTTTTGCCGGCGATTACTGAGGGAAAGCTTGGTCCAGCAGGAGAATTAATTTATCAGTACCGCTTTCGCATGGGCAGTATTAATAACTGTTCTTATCATTACAAAAAACTTCCTTTTATTGCCAAAAGAATAGAGTATCTTAAAACTAATAATGTAGCGGATGTATTATCGCTATCTTCTGTTGGTCCTGCTTTTTTTGCTATTACGACAAAGGCAAGCGAGTGTCGGTCGGCATTTAAAAAAGCAGGGCTTAATACCCTTGTCGTCAGCTTAACAAATGATAAATATAAAATAATTTCGAAAAAATGATGAGAGATGTCACTAAAGAAACATCGCGATTTTGGAACAGCGACGCCGTTGTAAAGGAATTTGAAATTCAGCCGCTATCTCTGTATTGGATAGATTTTTTTAGTTCGATTAAAAATGCTAGCAATATGACGGTTTTGGATCTAGGATGTGGTGGTGGTCGCAATACAACAATGTTGATAAATCATGGTTTTAACGTTTTTTCATGTGATGTTAACGAAAAAATGATTGAAAGCACCAGAAGAAAAGTGATGGATTTTGGTTTAAGCAAATCAGAATCCATTAAGAGAGTATCTGCGCAGACGATGACCCATCTGAGTTTTCCAGAATGTTTTTTTGATATCGTTCTAAGTCACGGAGTGTATCACAACGCCCTTAGTTTGGAAAAATTTAAAACAGCCATCAAGGAAAGCTCAAGGGTTTTAAAGAATGGGGGGTTGCTTTGCTTTAATATATTTACCTCAGGCTATATAGGGAGTGATCTAGTCGAATTCAAAAATAGTCCGAATTTATATTTAACCAAAGATGGTATGCCGTTAGTTTTGCTTTCAAAGAATGAGTTTATCGCTGAAAGCAAATTAAATAATCTTTTTCCTATTTCAGATTTTGTTGAATATACTAGCAATATCTCAACTGGCAAAAGATCTGTTGCGAGGGGAGTTTTGAGGAAAATATGCAATTAATTCAAAGAATTGATGTGTTTGGCTACAGCTTCGTATCCCTGATTCCAGATAGGAAGTCTCTCTTCCTCGGGGTATTCGGTTATAGCCCTTGATTCATCGAAAAGCCTTATTAAACCATTCCATCCTTTGGGGTTGTTTCCTTTAATTTCAGAGCCGAATGTCATGGGTATTTCAAAAGAATATTCGAAAGTTTCTTTGTTGGGGCTAGCGTAGGCGGTTGACACCACAAACCTCCCTTTGTTGTTTTGTAAAACATTCAGCAGTTTTATCAACAGTTCAGCAGGAATCTTCTTTTCGATATAACTTGTGTATGGGCCAGGGATTCCAAGAGCATCTATAAATAAACTGTGATCTTCGCGAATGACAGGGGCGCCCAATTCTCTAGCCGCTTGTATCGCCGAATATCGTGCTATTTCTAAACTTGTTTCTGCCTGGATTTCCGGAAACTCCTTTTCAACCGGTGACAACTCTATGTTATATTTATTAAAAACGCTGTTGGCCGCTTTTAATTTTCCGGGGTTTTTGGTTAATAAATAAATTTGTTGTGGCATGGTCGTATTAATTTACATATGATTTTGGTTCGCAGGCAGTCACTTAAATTAAGTGTATCAGGTATTGTGAGTTTTGTAAATTTTATGTACTCGTCCAGCACATTTGAGACTCTTTGGTTGTTAATTTATTGCAAATATACCTCAAAGGAGAGATAAGGCCAATAGACCAATGGGGTCTTCTGGTATTGTACCACAACTGCCACACGCGGGCGAAGTGAGAATTATAAGGAAAAAAGTTGCAAGAGTAGAAGATGCGGCGTGGCTGGAAGAGTATCTTAATGAATTAGCTAATAAATTAGCCGCCGATATTTATCTAGTTGAAAAAATAAGGGATGAGTGGTAAAATCCCGGCCGAACTGAAAGCGAGCGCGGTGGCTAAGCCGTGTTTTGAAGGATGATCCAGTCTTTTTTCGCTTATGCCTACTCTTTCTTCAGCTTCTTTGGTTGATTCCAAAGACAGATAATTGGAAAGCCCCATAGAGATGCCGTCTGCAACTAGATTCGCCAAACCTAAAACTATAACGACAAAAGCGGGCAACCCCGCTCCGGCCGCGCCGGAAATAACGGCGAAAGAAGTTATAATTCCGTCGTTCGCGCCTAAAACTA
>Ga0075773_146_pt1 | contig 4532 bp, 5 predicted proteins | sample RifGroC1_FD_67866 | JGI IMG/M metagenome (GOLD analysis project Ga0075773, IMG submission 67866) | Microgenomates bacterium GW2011_GWC1_41_8
CTTTGCGCGCACCGTTGGCTGGCAGCAGTATCCAACTGGTCAAGAACCTTCATTTTTTGATGGTGATTACACATGGCAACTAGCTAAAACATCTGATGCACAAATGACCACTGACTATGGAAAAGAGAGCGGCCCGACGGAAGATTTTGCCGAGAGCTTCGGACTGGTAGCAGCCGGACAGCCACAAACCATATCAGAGGCACGAAAGAATTATATAGTACATTTCTTGAATGCCGAGGAATCCACGTTTACGCAAGGGGTTGTACCGCAATACCCTACCAGCATCCGCGTCAGTTTTGACTACGAGTCGTTCCTGTCCGATAGGGTCAACCAACTGCCCCTCCAAGGAAAAACAGTAACTGATACTGAACAATGGGGCGTTGATAAAATCAATTCTTTTGAAACGATTGTTCAGTATTATCAGGATGAATTGACTCGTCGTTCTTTTGAACCTGTTCAACAAATAACGATTCAGCCGGGAGCATATGATGACCAGTTTGCATCGGGAGTTTATGTTGCCGAAGGGAAAACATATGTCGTACTCGTTATTGGTACGATTACAACACAGGTAACGGAAGTTCCGACTGGAGAAAATTCATATGTGGTTCAAAGAAGCACGTTGACACCGGAGCTTTTTAACGTCACTGTGTTGACGTATGAGTAAATAGGATAATTATCACTAATAATGAAGTGGGTTAATCGGACTCAATATCTTCATCAGAAATTCCCAACTGATCAAGAATCCAAAGATGTCGATTGTTTGAAGGATCATATTTTCCAACATTTAACCGAAACATTTCATCGGGATTCTCACGCACTACATTCCATGTCGCGATATTTCCTTCACGATATGCAATATCTTTCGTAAAACACGCTCCTGCCACACAATTTGTACCTCGAAAGGTTCTTACCGTACGGTTCCATGCACTCGTCTGAGCTGTAGAAAGTGCTGATTGATAATCTTTACCACTCAACAACTCTTGTAATAGAAATTGTTTTTCAAGAATTTCATAGACTTTTCTAAAATCTCGTTCCATACCATCTAGTCCATATGCAAGGCTGATTGCTAAATGCGCTTCCAATCCTGCAAAATCTTCCATTTTATCACCCAGAGATTGCTCCCTCATAGTAGCAACACCTTCATCTCCTCTTTCATATCGATCTAAACCAAGTCCGAGCAATTTAAGTTTGCTCCTTTCGCCATTAATTCTTCGCGCTACGTGAGTACCGATTTCATGTACTATGAGTATGCGCAATTTTGCAAATGGTAATCTTCGAGCTTCGGGTACTTTAACCGTTTGGTTTTCTTGATCAACGCTAATAGCAGATTTACTACTCGTGTCTACAACAACGTTCCACCCTTCTCCATGAAGAGTTGAAAGCGCTTGATCGAAAACTGCTTTAATTGCTTCTGCATCAAATTCTTCCTGGCTTATCGGTAAAGAGACTAAATCACCTGCTGTTTTAAGAGTTGCATCTCGAACCATATCTATAGTTTCTTGATTAGGTAATTCGCCAATAGAATATCCAGTGAGATTCGCCGGAATAAGAGCGCTTAATTCTTCAGCTGTTTTCCGAACGTGTTCGTCATCCGAGCAAGAAGCTTCTTCACATACCTGTTTGAGTGCTTGTACCGTATAGGCAAAAATGTCAGAAGACGGTTTGCCATATACAAATTCTGAATATTTCCTGAACCGTCTTGTGTCGCCGGTATGAGCAGCACGAAGCAATCGGACTTCGGCTATTTTTTCGTTCAGTCTCCATCTATATGCTTGTTTAACAACGGAATTTTGTTCTTGAGCTAATACATCTTCTTTCAGTAACAACAACTCCTTTTCTTGAGTATCGAGCCGGATTGCATCAATCTTTGGATAATCTAAAAGTGGATTTTCAATTTCTCCTTTAATTTCCCATTTATATAGTATACGCTTCAAGATCAACAATGCCTTAATTCTGTATGTTATACTCAAAATCTTATGAAAACAAAGAAAGTGCTTCTCGTTTTCTCCCATCCCGACGATGAAAGCTTTGGTCCCGGAGGAACCATCGCCCTCTGGGCAAAACGGGGGCACGAACTGCATCTGGTCTGTGCGACCAAGGGCGAAATCGGCAACAACCACACAAATGACAAAACAGAACTCATTCGTGAAAAAGAACTCAAAAAAGCGGCAGAGATTTTGGGTATAAAAAAAGTGAACTTTCTCGGATACAAAGACGGACATATTAGCAATTGCCACATACCACAGCTGGCGCAGAAAATCAGTGCCAAAATCAATCAGTTCAAACCTCATGTTATTATGACCTTTAATTTAAATGGTGTTTCCGGACATCTCGATCATGTCGCTGTTGCGAATGCCACCACGAGTGCGTTTGATAAAACGGGTTTTGCCGAAAAGCTCTATTACTATTCATTGCCTAAAGCGTACACGGACACGATTGAAGATTACTTTATACACTTTCCGGACGGTTCAGAAGACCATGAGTTTGATGAAATCGTGAACATATCAGACGTGTGGGATACGAAAATCGCGGCTATGATGGCACATGAAAGCCAAAAGGAAGATATTGATCGTATTCTGGCAGGGTACAAAAAATTCCCGCAGAAAAAAGACCACTTCATGGTACGTATAAGAAAGGCAAAGAATTCATGACGTTACTATTTCATCTACCACGAGCTGTGCTGTTTTTTTCGGCATGATATCTTGGGCACGATTAAACTGCGGACTCGAATTTACTTCAAGAAAATAGTATCTGCCGTCTTTTCCTTGCAGAAAATCAACACCGGCAAAATCCAGTCCGATTTCTTTGGTTATTTTCAAGGCATATTCTTTCAGAATCGACGGAATGTGTTTTATCGGCTCCCCACCTTTAACATACAATCGATGGTCTGAATGCATGAACATTCCCCGCTCAAAACCATAGAGTATTTTTCCCTTGAGCACATTGATTCTGATATCCCGCTTGGCATCGATATATTTCTGCAGAATATGATGATGAAGAGTAGTTTTTTTGAGTTGATCTTCAAGTTCTTTTGCTGAAGAAACAAGGTAGTTGCTTCGGGAACGTGAGCTCACGCGCTTTTTTAACACAAGAGGAAATGGCAGTAAATCCCATAGCACCCGCTTTTTATTGGAAAAATAGTATATCGGCGGAGTTTGAATACCGAGCCGGTTGCACAAAAGTCCCTGGTAAAACTTATCGTGAAAATAGGGAGAACACGTCAGATATGCTTTCAGATCAAATATAAATTGCGTTCCGTACCGTTCGGCCAAATTCCGTGCAATCACTGCGTAATTACGGGTAAAATAGGGAGTATTCCAAGGACTTCTTAATAAGAGTCTGTCTTCAGGATTGATAGACAACTTACGCTTTCGAACAGAGAAGTTGTCGGCAAGAACGGTGACTTCCTTATAATAATACCAGTCATATGCAATTCTTCTCCTCACCAGTTCCTTCTCGATCAGCTGCATCGAATAGTCTGCTTCGTTTGCGAAAATATACAGATGAATGATGGATAATAATTCAGACCCGACAAAACAACCATGTAATGGTATTTCACAAAGGCTTTCCCGTCAATACCCCAGATGAGTTTCTAAAACAACGGCCGCTCTTCCACATCCCATCGAAGCGTTGATGGATTGGCAGTAAAAATAGATCGGGCAAATTCAACAAGTTGAGAAGGAATCAAAAGATCCGGAGAGTACCTCATGTATCCATCGAGAACAAACTGTGCTTCTTTTGTAGGAGATTGAACAACTTCTAGCTGTGATGCTTTCCACTCGTACACATGCATCGGCAATTCTGCATATGATTTCAATATGCCAGCAGGAGCTCTCCGAGGATATCCTTTAAAATCTGCACCAAGAAAAGAGCCAAGACAGGGCCCATCATATATCCGACTAACAAAGTGAGTACGCAATCCCAATCTCATATCTGCATATGAATGCTGCCGGTAGGCATTCGTTACACTGCAGGTGAGTTCAAAATATGCATCATCTAAATCTTTATGACGATCGGTAAATTCTGGGGAAAAAGCCGTAAGAAGATAATTTTTTATAGGATCGATCAATGCGCCTTCTTCTATTGTTTCGGGCGTGATATCACACATTGCTCTGCGTTTATACGCTTTCGTATGTCTTGGATCGAGAAAATCAAATAGAGTACGCAGTTCATGTCCGACAAATTCTATCTGTTCAATTTCTGGACGTTGAACCATTTCAGCCCACCGCAGAACTGGAGGTTTGTCAGGAGAAGGAAAGACAAAGGTATGTGGCATATCACCTTCTGTATTTATTAGTGTATACGGCCAAGCCTCAATATCTATATTACCCATAGTAAAGTTATATAACTATATCACATATCGCACAGTTGACCTATAGGGTATACTAAATCCGTCCCCCTGCCTGTTATTCATGATACCTGGAGAATTAAGCCGTCGTCAATTATTTACCGAAACACTTCCCCAAATGGGAGCTGCTGCATTAATGCTTGTTGGTGGCGGAGAACGGCCAATGCCCGCTGAACAAGCTTCC
>Ga0075773_166_pt1 | contig 1337 bp, 2 predicted proteins | sample RifGroC1_FD_67866 | JGI IMG/M metagenome (GOLD analysis project Ga0075773, IMG submission 67866) | Microgenomates bacterium GW2011_GWC1_41_8
TTCTTGGCGATTTTCCCCCATTCCTCAACGGTAGAAATTGTTACGGAGTGGTCTAAACCGCGAGCTAGCACAACTTTCTTGCCCATTTCTTGGCGAAATTTTGCCGGTAAAGATAACCGGTTTTTGTCGTCTAAAGAATGTGCGAATTCGCCGATGAGCATATTTCGGTTTTAGAGTTATTAACTTTTAGGAATTTACCCCACCACAGGCGAGGTCTACCACTTTTTCCCACTTATCCACAAGTTTATAACACCAGCTGCCACTGGCGCAAGAAAAGTTATCCACAAGTGGGGATAACTTTATTTAACCTCTACGACTTTGTAGTCAACAGGTCCTTTAGGAGTTTTGACGATTGTTGATTCCCCTTTTCTTTTACCGGCCAATGCTTCACCCATTGGGGAGTGGATAGAAATTTTACCACCACTGACATCGGACTCTTCACCGCCGACAATATGAAAAATTTTGCGTTCGCTATTATCAATTTTTTCTACCGTGACAGTAGAGCCGACACTAACCGCGCCGCCACTTTGAAATTTTTTGTCACCAGTAACAATCTCGCCGGTTTTTAGGAGCATTTCTAGTTTTGCTATTTTGTTTTCCAAATTTGCCTGTGCCTCGCGCGCCTCATGATATTCGGCGTTTTCTGATAAATCACCCAACGATTTTGCGTATTCCAAATTTTCCGCGATTTCTTTTCTTTTGGTTTTCTTTAAAAAATCTAGTTCTTTGGTTAATTCCTCAAACTTTTCTTTCGTAAAAAATTCTTGTTCGTCAGTCATATTTTTGTGTGTGAAAAATAATGCCGTTTATCATAGCTGATTTTAGGAAAAATACAACTTATTCCAAATACTCCGGACGATTGGTTGCGAGCCATTCCAAAAGCTGGCGCATAATGTAGGCGGCGCCGATGGTATTGGCGCGCGGACCTTTTTCCATTATCACCACAAAAGCATAGCGCGGATTTTCATAAGGAAAGAAACCCGTCACCCAAGAATTAACAAATTGTTTGGAAAAACCAAGTTCGGCGGTGCCGGTTTTTCAAGTTTTCTTTTTGAGCGTTCCAAGTGTTGTCGCCCAAAAGAATTGTCGGTTCCATTAATTCGCCGCTATTGGCGATCGCCGTCATTGCCCGCAACATTTGGAAAGGTGTGACTTGTACTCCGTATTGGCCAATGACGGTGTGATAAGTGTCCCCTAACCGCCAGACCCCGTCTTCAAAATTTTCCGCTTTCCATTCCGGATTAGGAATAGTGCCAGCAGTGTCGCCAAAAAAAGGATTGGCTGAACCGATGCCAAAACCAAATAGTCGCAAATATTTTTCTATTCCACTGATACAA